>Ga0082212_10002047_pt1 | contig 29649 bp, 31 predicted proteins | sample TergutNt197P3_FD_71548 | JGI IMG/M metagenome (GOLD analysis project Ga0082212, IMG submission 71548) | Neocapritermes taracua P3 segment gut microbial communities from Petit-Saut dam, French Guiana - Nt197 P3 | ecosystem: Host-associated > Arthropoda: Insects > Digestive system > Gut ...
TGATTGATTTGTCCGATAACAGCCGTAAGCGCCATCGCCGCAAGGCCGGTAAATAACGCCTGCCAGCCGGCAATGCGCTCAAAGGGATTGATGAACCATTTTATTTTCATGACTTTTAATTCCTAATTCTTAATTCCTGATTGATTAAATATCTGCCGTGTTTCTGCTGCGTTTTTCCGGTTGATGTAATACACGGCGCCACGTTTGTCAACAATCCTGATGACGGGGCTTACCCCGCAGTGGACGCTCAAATGGATTTTATCGCCGCCGGCGGTTCTGAACTTTCCCTGTTTCACTTTGAAAAGCGAAATACCGTTAGTACGCATCGAAATGGCAGGCATTTCGCGCCATGCAATCGTGTCGGCTTTGCTAATCCCGTCAAACGGAATATTCACTCCATGCCTCCCTTTCAGTTTGAAGGCGTTTTTTGAATCAAATTCCACTTTGGGTTCCCTGTATCCTGAATAAATAAAAAGCAAAACAGCAACCGTAAATACAGCAGGTATCCAATTGCGCCACTGTATTGAAGAGGTTTCCTCTGTTTGACTATTAACTTCGCCGGCTTTGACCTTCCCGATTTGCTGTATGGCAGCGTCAATCAATTGCGGATCGTCGGGCGCGATCACGTATTTTTTCCGGTCGGTAACCACCAGTGTCCAATTATTGTAACGACGGGCAAAGACGGTTAATTTCTTATGTTCCGAAGTCTGGAAATATCCCCATGAACCAAACGCTCCTTCAGCTCCGAAAGTCCGATATAATCCCTTTTTATCGTCGGAGTTCATTAATCGGATGAGTTTGATGTCTTGCAGCGGGACGACGACGTCCTTAAAATGTCGTTTGATAATGAGGTGAGCGTCGGTAAGTATATATTTGTATGGCGTAATGATAACGCCCCAAACAAATATCCCTAAAGCAATGGCTGCCACGACTCCATATGTTATAGCCGACGCATGGTTTGCCGGATAACTGCGGTAAAACAACCACCCAAATCCCAAAGCAGGAAGTACGCAAACAACCAATGTCAGTATCAGACTTTTTCTATCCAATGTCGAAGGACTGATCAGCAAAATCTTTTCCATACTCACCATTCTTCATTCATAATTGTATTAAATGTCCCAGTCCCAAATCCGCCACCACCCTTTTTTGTCGGGCACGCGGATGTAAATGTCGGGATTTACCTTTTTCAGCGCCTCCAGAAACTCCTGTTCCCGTACAGGTGAAATCAGCATATAAGGCCATTTATAGCCTTTTTTGAAACCGATACGCAATCTTTTCAGGGAAGCGGCAGGTGACGAAAGCAGGTTGTATGACCGTTCCACCGAAACCATATCAGTAATTTTCACACTCCCAGAGGGAATCACCCAACAAATTTTTCCATACAGTTTGTTTTCTGAAATGATATAACGCATCCCGCTAAAAAGCAATATCATAAACAGTAACGTTCCGCCAAGAATATACAACCCCGTGTGTATTCCGTGATGAAACATCGGTATGGATACCAGTATAAATATTGCCAGTATGAAACCCATCAGCAACACGCTGATTCTCGATCTGAAAACTTTCTTTTCCATATACTTCAATTTTTGATTTTTGATTTTGATTATCTATTCATGAAACATTTTCTTCATTTTTCGCTCTTATTTCTTCGCTTTTCAGCCGTTCGATAATATCATCCAGCAGGTTGCGAACCGTCGGATAACTCATATTCAGGTATTTTGCCATATCCTTGAGGCTTCCGCTGCATTTGACAAATTGCAGGACAAACTGCTGATCGTCGGGCGAAAGTCGCATCAACGCAGGTAAATCATACAGACCGGAAACTTCTGTCTGGCAGGTTTCGCATTTCAGGCTTTTCACCCTGAGTTGCGAATGACAACTCGGACAAATACAAGGCAGCATCACGTCAATTTTTTCGCAAAGATAAACTATTTTTTAATAAAACTAAAAAATAGTTTATTTTTATTCAAAATATTTTGAATTTTGTTATTCGATGAACTGTTTTTCGCCGCGTATACCGTTTACTTCTGCGAGCGCTTTTTCCACCTGGGTTTTGCTTCCGGCTATTACTAATGTGATGCCTCCTTCGCGTCCTGCTATGCCTCCGGCAGCAATGGGAAAGGCTTTTACGCCGGCGAGTGTGTGTAGCGCCTCAATTTCGGTATAGATGCGCGCATTTTGGTGCACCCACAGTTTAGGCACCTCGTTTTCACGGGCGTTATCTCCTCCACAGGTTGACTCAAGCGTGACGAGGTCCCAGGAACAATCCTTTTCCAATCCGACAGGGACGATAAACTGGCCTTTGCCCTCGCCCACAAAAGGACGTAAGCGCGCCGTAGTGCCGCCATCAGATGATCCTATGTTGACGGCTGCCTGTTTTTTGCTGTAGTTGAGCAGGTTGGCGCCCTTGAAGATGATGTCGCCGGGCGCCATTTTCTGCAAGGCTTCTTCGTAGGGCATTGATATGGGAATACCGTTTATAAGCACGATTTCGGCTGTCTTTTCTACATTAATGGCCGGCGAACCATCAGGGACGATGTAGCCGGTAATAAAACTGCCGCGTGGTGCAGTCAGCCCCGCAAGCCTTTCGGCGATATAAGTGTTGGTCGTGCCGCGCGTGATGATGATCATGCCCGACGCCAGACGCGCTTTTACCATCTCATCGTTTGCGACGCCTTCGGCGATGAGCCGCTTACCCTCGGCGACAGTCAGATTGATTTGAGCGAGCACGTCATCGGGTTTTACAAGCATCTGTACCATTTCATTCTTTTCTTCCGTGTCGGCGGCGTTCCGGCAACATCCTGCGAAAACGGCTATCGCAGCTAAGGTAAATAACATTTTTTTCATACTGATTTTTTATCTTCATTTAACTTGTTCAAATAATTTTCCAGCGACGCCAAATCCGTAAAGAGTACCTGCCGCGCTTTGCTTCCTTCACTGGGACCTACGATACCTGCCGCTTCCAGTTGATCCATGATGCGGCCTGCACGATTGTAGCCAATGGAAAACTTACGCTGTATGAGCGAAGTAGAACCCTGTTGATGAGTCACCAGCAGACGGGCTGAATCGTCAAACAAATCATCTTTTTTGCTGAGATCAACATCTTTCAGTTCTGCGCTGTCTTCGGAGGTGTATTCGGGCAGATGGAATGCAGTGGGGTAACCTTGCTGGCTGCCTATGAAACCTGTAATATTTTCAATTTCAGGGATGTCTATAAAAGCGCATTGTATACGGGTGAGTTCTCCTCCGGAAGTAAACAGCAGATCGCCGCGGCCAATCAGCTGATTGGCTCCGGAACCGTCTAATATGGTGCGCGAATTCACCTGATCAATAACGCGGAAAGCAATACGCGCAGGAAAGTTGGCCTTAATTACGCCGGTAATGATATTGGTAGTGGGGCGCTGCGTAGCAATGATCATATGAATACCGGCAGCGCGGGCTTTCTGCGCGAGGCGGGCTATCGGCATTTCAATTTCCTTGCCTGCGGTCATCACAAAATCAGCATACTCGTCAATAACCACTACAATATATGGCAAGTAACGATGCCCCAATTGTGGATTCAATTTACGGGCAATAAATTTGCCGTTGTATTCTTTGATGTTTCGTACCTGAGCATCACGGAGCAGGCTGTAACGGGTATCCATCTCAATACACAGGGAATTAATGGTATGGATTACTTTTGTGGTATCGGTGATGATGGCTTCTTCGGCGTCGGGAAGTTTGGCAAGGAAGTGACGTTCAATTTTTTCGTAAGGCGTAAATTCTACAAGTTTCGGGTCAACCATTACTAATTTTACCTGCGAAGGATGCTTTTTATACAGGATAGAGGCAATAATTGCATTCAGCCCAACCGACTTTCCCTGTCCGGTTGAACCGGCAACCAAAAGGTGAGGCATCTTGGTCAGGTCGAAAACAAAGGTTTCATTCGAGATGGTTTTACCCAGCGCAATCGGCAACTCCATTTTTGCTTCCTGAAACCGCGCCGAAGCAATGATCGAGCGCATGGATACGATTTCGGGATGCAGGTTGGGCACTTCTATTCCAATCGTTCCCTTGCCGGGCATGGGCGCAATGATACGAATACCGATAGCGGCAAGTCTCAAAGCAATGTCATTCTCAAGACTTTTGATTTTTGCGCTGCGCACTCCTTCTGCAGGCACAATTTCGTAAAGCGTTACCGTCGGGCCGGGAGTGGCTTTGATATGGATGATCTGTATCCCGTAGTTTTTTAGTGTTTCAACGATTCTGTTTTTGTTGTAGATGTGTTCGTCTTCGCTCACCTCCGCATTTTCCGACTTGTGATCGGCAAGCAGGTCAATCGGCGGCATCTCATAGCGCGACAGTTCGAGCGTCGGGTCGTACTCGCCAAGCGCGGCAATGTCTTCCATGAAATAGGGTTCGTCATTGGGATCGTTGGGAAGAGGTTCGTCATTCAGAGATGGCGACTTTATTTCAAATTTGACGCCCGGACTGTACGATGGGATTGTATTGTAGTTTTCCGCAATATCAATATCTTCTTCGTCAGTATCAGTTTCATCGTTTTCATTTTCATTTTTATCAGGAAGAATGTCAGCGACGGGTTCAGGGCTGCGGGGTTTTCTTTCCTTTTGTGGAATTTTGGGTACATTTACAGATTTCACTGTTTTGGTGAACCAACCGAAAAATCCTGCAAAAGAAAATGTCAAAAAGATGAATACCAACAGAATGAGCAGAATACCTGTGCCGAATCCACCCAGCAAGGATATTAACCAATTGGCCATAAAATATCCGTGAGCGCCGCCAAGTCCGCTACCGAGGAACTTGTCGCCAAAAATGAACCCAAGCAGGAGAGACAGAAGAATCATTCCTGTTGCGGACGTCCTGATGGTCCAGCCAAGTGGCAGTAATTTTACTTTCAACAAACGAAATCCCAGTACAATCAGGATCAGCGGAATAAAAAATGAAGCCACTCCAAATCCATTGTGAATTAATCCATTGGCGATACGCGCGCCTAATTTTCCCGCCCAGTTTTCAACCTTGACATTAGAAAACAGTTGCGACGATTCAAAACTTTGGTCTGACTTCCATGTAAAGAAATAGGATGCAAAAGCAATCAGCATCACTATGCCCATCCCTGTCAGCAATAATGCCAAAGTAATTTTAAACTTTTCGTCGGTAAAGAAAGCGGTTAATTTCCCTTTTTTTCCGGTTCTTTTTGGATTTTCTGTCCTGTTATTTTTGGCCATTGTTCAGAAACGCTTTATTTTCAATTAAAATGATGATCATTATCTGCGGACAAAAGTAATGATTTCATTTCGATTTGAAAAAAAATATACTTCCGGAAGGTGCAAATCAAATGGTCGCTTGAGAAGAAAAACAAAATCTCTAAACAGAGACCAAACATTTCTATTGGAAAAATATTTTTCTGAATATATTTGAAGATTTTATGAATTTCATGTAAATTTGTCGTTCTAAAACATTAATAAAAAATGCAGGAAAAGACAAATATACCAGAGTATCCGGTAGCAACGCCGGAAAGCGTATGGGCAGCCTTACAGGAAAGCGACCGGCAAAGGAAAGAAAACGAACGTTTCTTAACTGAAAAACTCGCTGAAACTGACAGACAATTAAAGGAAAACAACCGGCAAATGGCAAAATCCCGAGCTGATTTCGATCGGCGAATGAAGAGATTTGAAGAGATGAACGGCGGATTATCCAACAATCAGGGAATGTTTGCCGAAGAATATTTTTTCAATTCATTTGAAAACGGGAAACAAAATTTTTTCGGCGAAAAGTTCGACAGTATTAGAAAAAATGTAATGGGAACTAAATATGATGACGAATATGATATTCTGCTGATAAATGGCAAATCTATCGCCATTCTGGAAGTCAAATTCAGGGCGCGGGAAAAAGATGTTGCCAAAGTACTGAAAAAAGCAAAAACTTTTAGAATAAATTATCCCGATTACGAAAATCATCGTGTATATCTCGGCCTGGCTGCAATGATTTTCGATAAGGGCATAGAAGATGACTGTAAAGACAATGGTATCGCAATCGTTAAACAGTCAGGCGATTCAGTAATAATTACCGATGACCATTTGAAAGTATTTTGAACATTAACTCCAAAACTGCCGAACGCACAGACTTGCGACTTGGCGTAACGACGGCAGTAACCCCGCAGGAACGGTAGTGCTAACAAAAAGAGTATAAGAAAATTTTTGTTTACAATAGGTGAGTTTATAAGAAAATGTAATATGATAAATCTAAAATTTTAAAATAAAAATATTAATTTATTATCTAAATAAAATCTATATGAAGACAATAGCCATTATCGGCGCTGGAGTAGCAGGAATTGAAGCGGCATCAAGACTTACAAAGTTCGGTCATAAAGTTATTATGATTGAAAAAGATGCGGAAACAGGCGGACATGTTGCAAAATGGGACCGTTTATTCCCTTCGCAAACGGAAGCCATAACAGTGTTGGAAGATATTCTCAATGGATTGAATAACCGTGCGGAAGAATTGACTAACGTTACTGTTCAGCATTGCATGAAAAAAGATAACCAGTTTGAAATCATCCTGACTGACAATAGAAAGCTGTTGGCCGACGCCATTCTGGTAACCACCGGTTTCGATACATTCCGCGCACAGCGCAAGGAAGAATACGGCTATGGAATTTACGAAAACGTGATTACTTCTCCAGAATTGGAACAGATGTTCAAAAACCACAAAGTCGTCTGCAAAAACGGAATGCCGCCTCGACGTGTGGCATTCGTGCATTGCGTAGGATCGCGCGACGAAAAAGTCAACAACCGTCACTGTTCGAAAGTGTGTTGTGTCACGGCAGTAAAGCAGGCAAGTGAAATCAGGGAAATGTATCCTGATTGCGAGGTGATGAATCTCTACATGGATTTACGTATGTTCGACCGCTATTTCGAAGACATGTATCATACGGCGCAATCGAAATATCACGTCAATTTCATTCGCGGCAGACTGTCGGAAGCCGGTGAAAACAAAGAAGGTCAGGTGGTTTTGAAAGCCGAAGATACATTAGCCGGAAAACCCTTGAAATTAACGGTTGACCTGTTGGTTTTGATGACCGGCATGGAAGCCTGCCAATCGCAAAAATCACTGAATGCAAAATTGGGGCTGCGCTCCGAATCCGACGGTTTTCTGGCAGTAAAAAACAGATTTACCCAAACCAATTTGTCAAATATTGACGGTATTTTTCTTGCAGGCGCCTGCACCGGTCCCAAAACCATTCCCGAAACCCTTGCTGACGCGCGTGCCGCCGCCGACCGCCTCAACAGTTATATCATGTCCTAACCATTAACCATTAACCATTAATATGATTGATTTTGGATATAAAAAAAACGAAAGTATGGTGTTGGATTTGGATGTCAACCGATTTGACCTGTATGAAAAATTACTGACGGCAGAACCGAGCGCCGCTACCTGTATCTCTTGCGGGACGTGTGCTTCAACCTGTTCGGCAGGACAATTTACCGAATTTAACCTGCGTAAAATCATGTTACTATGCAAGCGCGGCGACACACAATCACTCAAATCCATCATACATCGCTGTATGGTTTGCGGAAAATGTCAATTCGCCTGTCCCAAAGGGATCAACACGCGTCAAATAGTGCTCACCCTCAATAAATATCTTGTATGAAAGAACGAATACTCACCAGTTATGACCCGTTTGTACTGCCCTATATCATAGGGCTGACTTTTATACTGGTTTACCTGTTTATTGCGTTCCTTCGCGTGATAAAAGCGCTTCCGGGCGACGATAAAATCAAATTGACCAGGCATATTTTTTCTTTTCGATTTTTCAAATCGTGTTGGGAAATTTTCATGGAATGTTTACTGCATCGAAAAATCTGGAAGAAAAACCGGACGCTTGGCTACATGCACTCAAGCATAGCGTTCGGCTGGTTTTTGCTTATCGTTTTGGGTCATTTTGAAGTATGGTTTTTTGCGCCGCATCGCCTGAACCTGCCCTGGTATCCGATATTTTTCCGCTATTTCATGATGGAAACCGAAACCACGTTACAGGGTTCATTTTTCTTTTTCATGATGGATTTGGCGCTTCTGTATGTGTTGTCGGGCTTGACTTTGGCAATAATCAAACGGTTTAGAAGGAAAATTTTTGGCATGAAACGCACCACCAAACTGCACTGGAACGACCAAATTGCGCTTTATGCACTCTGGGCAATTTTCCCGCTGCGTTTTTTAGCAGAAAGTTTTTATTCGGAGATCAGTGGCGGCAGTTTCCTGACAGAAGGCGTTGGCTCTATATTTCACTGGTTTAGTAACTTTACGGAAAACGAAATCTATGTGCGGCCGATTTGGTGGGCGTATTCCATATCGTTGAGCGTCTTCTTTTTCATGTTGCCATGGTCGCGTTTTACCCATATCCTTGCCGAACCGCTGTTCATCATCCTGCGCAATGCAGGCATTCGCGAAGAACACAGAAATTCGGGATACGGCAAGGTGGAAATTTATTCGTGTTCGCGTTGCGGAATTTGTTTAGACCCCTGTCAGTTGGTTTCAGTTGCTTCATTACGCGATACGGCCGCTATCAACTACACACGGCACATCCGTCTGTGGAAATCCGACAAAGCGCATCAGTCGGCCAGTCTGTGTCTGATGTGCAATCGCTGTATGCAGGCTTGCCCTGTGGGGGTTGATACAGCGGCGCTCAAAATCAACACAAAGTACGAGCGGGTTGCGCTGCACAGGGACAATCAATATGACTATCTGAACATTCCGGAAATCGCTAAAACCGTAAATTCAGACGTTGACGTGATATATTTTGCAGGGTGTATGACGCATCTCACGCCTGCAACCAAACTCGCCATGACCAAAATTCTAAAATCGTCAGGCGAACGTTTCACGTTCATCGACGAAGATGGATCGATTTGTTGCGGACGTCCCGTATTGCTTGCAGGAGCGCGAAAATCTGCGAATATTCTGATGGAAAAAGTGACCATGCTGTTCAAACAGACCCATGCAAAAATACTGGTTACTTCCTGTCCGATTTGTTACAAGTTTTTCAACGAAAATTACAAGTTAGACATGCGAATTTTGCATCATTCTCAATACATTCATGAACTTTTGGAAGCGGGAAAAATAACCGTAAATCCAACCGACACAAAAATTGTCTATCACGACCCTTGCGAATTGGGACGCAATTCGGGCGTTTATGAAGAGCCGCGAAAAGTTCTGAACACCGTTGCATGTCTTCAATCCACTGCCTGCGACGGCAAAGAAGCGCTGTGTTGCGGTCATAGCATTGCCGCAGAGGCGTTGCGCTATCGCCGCCGCCGCACCATAGCGGAAAACGCCGTCGAAAAACTTACAGCCGGTAACAACCCCGATGTTTTAGTAACCGCTTGTCCGGCCTGCAAAAAAGGTTTTTCTGAAACAAATAAAATTGAAGTGAAAGATTTGGCGGAGATTGTTGCAGAGAGGTTGTGTTAAGCTATTTTATTTTAAAATCCAGCACCAACTCATTTTCTAAATATGCTTGCAGGCGATCACCTGTTTTCACAGGGCCAACGCCATGCGGAGTACCGGTAAAAATCAAATCACCGATTTTTATAGTGAAGAATCTGGAAACATGTGAGATAATCTGATCGATAGAAAAAATCATGTCTTTGGTATTTCCTTGCTGAACGGTTGTTCCGTTGATGTTCAGGTGGAAATTGATATTTTGTATGTCAGAATAAATGGTTTTGGACAGCATCCGGCCAATGGGCGCCGAGTTATCGAATGATTTGGCAATTTCCCACGGGTGACCTTTTTCTTTGCATTTCCGTTGCAGATCGCGCGCAGTAAAGTCGATACCGACAGTGATTTCCGAATAATAACGGTGGGCAAACCTGGGAGCAATGTTCTTTCCCAAACGATCAATTTTGATCACAACTTCCGTTTCGAACTGGATGTCGGTGGAAAAATCGGGATAAAAAAACGGTTTATTGTTCAGCAGCAGCGCGCTCTCCGGCTTGCTGAATATCACCGGTTCGGGTGACAGGACGTCGCTCATTTCCTTCACATGCGAAGGGTAATTCATTCCAATGGCAAGGATTTTCATTACAATATTGTCATTTGCTCCTGCTCAACCATCTTTTCGCAATAATGACATTTGAGCGTGACCGGCTTCTTTGCTGTGACGTAAAATTTGGTAATAATACGTTCGTTGTTTGTGATACATTGAGGATTAACGCATTTCACGATTCCCGAAACCTCGTCGGGTACTTTCACCTCGCGTTTTTCTACAACATGATAATCGCAAATAGTATTCAACTTTGCTTCGGGGGCTACCAATGCTATTTTATTGATTTCACCGTCATCAAAAAACCTGTCGGTGATTTTTACAATTGCCTTTTTTCCTAACCTTTTACTTTCGAGGTTATTCCCAAAAGTGATTTGTGCATTGATTTTTTCCAATCCCAGTATCGAAATGACCTTGAACAGGCTTTGCGGCGGGATACGGTCAATGACTGTTCCGTTTTTTATGGCGCTCACTACAAGTTCGCCTTTTTTCAGTTCGCTCATATGAATATATTTTAATGCACAAATATAATACCTTTATATCAAAATCTGAAAAAACAGAAAAGAGAATTTTTCCCGTCAAAACTGAAAATAAATAAACGCCTGCAAATCAGCAGTTACGAACTGATAAATGAGAAAAACGAACAGTACTGTAAAAAGCAGCAGCACCGGAAGCGGCATTTGGGCAAAAAGCAGACGATAACGGCGTTTCAATTTTTCGGGCAACCAGTGGATGAACATTCCCAGAACAATCAGAGACAACACATGGCGATATTCATAAACCATACTGCCAATTTGCGAGATATCCCATGTACCTCCGATCCGATTGACCATGTTTTTGGCTGTATTCCAAGCGGTTTGACTGGCTTCGGCAGGGTCTAAATTGGAACCGGAACGGAAAAACAAGCGGGTAAAAGTAATAAAGACAAAGGTCTGCAAAATAGCCCAGGCAGTAGACAGGTAATGAAAAATGAAGAATGAAGAACGGATAATTTTTTTGCAACATAAGTAATTGTAAAACGCCTGAATAAGATTTCCCGTCAAAACAGCGGACAACCAAACAGTCGCAATATTCAGCACAGGTGAAGAAAAAAACATACGCAATGAAAAGCAAAAGACGGTAAAAGCTAAAAGAACAGATATGCGCCGACGCCAACTCCATTTTCCCCAAAACTTGTATATCACAATACCGATACCGTTCAACCCGCCCCAAATCACAAAATTCCAGCTTGCGCCATGCCACAAACCGCCTATCAGCATCGTGTTCATCAGGTTCAGATTGGTGTTGATGTTTTTTCTTGTATTCGGATAAGTATAAGCTAAATATACGATGATAACCATTGCGAATAAAAGAATGAAACCGACCCAAACATTTCCGGAAAGAATACCGGCAATGACGCCGATAGTGATCATGATTGAATAAGTAGCAAAACCGGCGCTCCGGTTACCGCCCAACGGGATATACAAATAATCTTTCAGCCATCGGGAAAGCGAAATGTGCCAGCGTTTCCAGAAATCGCCGGGATTGGTTGCCTTGTAAGGCGAATTGAAATTTTTGGGCAAATAAAATCCCATCAGCATAGCCACCCCGATCGCAATATCTGTATAGCCCGAAAAATCAGCGTAGACCTGCAACGAATACCCAAACAGTGCAACCAAATTCTCGAATCCCGAAAACATCAACGGATTTTCAAATATTCTATCCACAAAATTGACGGCAATATAATCGCTCAAAATAATTTTTTTGGCTAATCCGTTGAGTATCCAAAATAGCGCAATGCCAAACTGTTTTCTACCCAAAAAATAAGGCTTATAGATTTGAGGGATAAACTCATGGGCACGAACAACCGGTCCTGCAACCAGCCCCGGAAAAAAAGTAACGTAAAAAGCGAAATTCCAGATTTTTTTTACCGGCTCAACACGTTTCCTGAACACATCCACAATATAACTGATGTTCTGAAAAGTAAAAAAAGATATCCCTACCGGCAACAAAATAACGGAAACGTCAAACCGTTGCTTTCCTTCAAGTACATTCCCAATCCATGCGAAAGCGTCGAAAATGCGCAGATTCATCCCAAACAGCTGATTGATCATGTCCGTTACAAAATACGCATATTTAAAATAACAGAGAAAAAACAGATTGACCGTCAACGTTGTCCATAATGCTATTCTTCGTTGATATTCCTTAGTTGAGCGGAAGATAAGCTTAGCCTGAAAAAAATTGAAAATCGTAGTGAAGAACAAAATCAATACGAAAAGTCCGCTTGTTTTATAGTAAAAAAACAGACTTGCGAAACAAAGAAAAGCATTGCGCCATGCAATTTTCCTTTGCAACAAAACCAATCCCAAAAATACTGCCGTAAAGAAAACCCAAAAATAAATATGGGTGAACAATAGCGGTGCGTTTACATCGAAGGAAAAAATGTGTTTCATTTTGATTTATAATAGTCAACCAACGCATTGTAAAATAAATCGCCAATCAGCAGATAACCGTCTTTGGTGAAATGCACTTTATCGGCACGCGCTAAACCGGCTGTTTGCCATCGTTGCATGGAACTCAATCCGCCCATCAGCGAAAAAAAATCCCAAACCCCTCCCTGATGTTCTTCTGCCAACCGGTAAAAAACCTTCCGGGCAACCGTACCATTGGGATTGACCCGGTAATTATTTCGTGAAATCCTCCGAAACGAATCGTTGTTGGTAATAAAAATATAGGCGCAATTAGGATTGACACGATTAATCTTTTCAATTAGTGAATTGTAATTGCTGTAAAACGATTCTGCCGTAAAATCTCTTGATGCAGCATCGTTGATACCAATGGCAAAAATCATCAAATCGGGTTTCAATAAATGCAGTTCCTGTTCAAAATATTCGCTTTCCAAATAGGAGGGAACCGAAGCGCCGTTTACGCCAATAGCATGATACACAACTCCCGGCGCCTCCTTTTCAGGAATAAAACCGTGAACAGAAAAACTGCGCGGTACTATATCGGTTTGAATGAAGCCCGCACTGAATGAATCAGTTGGTTCGGGCAAATCGAAAAGATAAGTTTTTGTTTCAAAATCAAAATAACCCTTTATAGTATCCTTGTGATGATAAATGACCGGAAAAACGCTATCGCTGCCGTCTTCCACATAACCTAACAGGCGGAGGCGGGTAAAATTCCATCGTCGGTTTTCTTCCGGATTGAGAAAAATATTGATTCGTGCCGACGGGTCTTTGGTGTAAACGGCTATTCCACTCACTCCCAATGGTATTTTCCTGTTATTCTGAATATTTCGGGCGTTATTCCAAACGCCGGAATAAGTTACCCTGTAATTGGAAGGATTATTTGTTTTTGCAACAGAAAACGGAAATATAAGCCCTCGCGGCGTTTGAAAATCACCGTTTACCCTGTCTAAATTTTGCCGTACCCGGTGTGAAAACATATCCGCCTGAACGTGAGAACCGCCAATGTGTACAATATTAATTCTTCCCTCTCCGGCTTCTATCAACGTATCGAGCTTTTGAAAAAACAGGTTGAGGCGCGTAGAATCTTTTCCCGGAACCTGGATTGTATTATGACTGTAATCCATAAACCGATAGTCAGGGATTTCAACGGCAGGGATGTCAAATTTTGTCCGCTGCGCCTGCAAGGAGAAGCATAAAACGATTAGTGATCCAAAGTTGAGGATTTTTCGCATGTCAAATTTTCTTTATCTTCTTTATGGGTAACAAAACGGTAGTAATCATAGTATACCATTAGCGTTTCGCAAAACAGAGAGGCAATCCGTTCAATCCCTTTTGAGCTAAAATGGATATAGTCCGGCGCTGCTAATGCCGGCGAATGGCAAACCCATTCGATCATCGAATTTTTTCCGCCCATGACTTCATACATATTCCAAAAAGCCGCGCCATTTTGCACCGCAGCATCTCTCATAGCTTCAACTAAAGGTTCCAGCTGTGGATAGGTAGTCAGCAGTCCATCAATTTTAACAGACATATCTGAAGGGCCTATCAGCAGGATTTTTGCTTCCGGACAAATATTTTTCAACCAGATAATTTGCCTTGATAAACTGTTGCAATAGTGCTCAATGGAGTTTTTGCCCGAAATACCGGGTACTGTATTTCCGCCAAATTCCAATATAATCAAACGCACATTCAAATGTTGCAACATAGTACGCATTACATCCTGATTCAAGGTGTTGAAAAAAGTTCCCGAACTGCCGCGAAAGGGAATATTATCAACTGCTACTCCCTCTTTTCCGTCTACTGCAATTCCATATATTTCACCCGATCCGGATATTTTCAAAGAAAAATTGCTGACCGGCGTCGTCAATTGCCATGAATATACCTTCACCGGAGAAGAGGCGCCTGCAACGGCTGTGTTTTCTAATGATTCTTTCTGATGAATTAACCGTGCCGTAAAATTTGTATCGCGTCCCACAAATAACCGGATCGTATGAAATTCCCCGATGTTTTCGTAAGCGTTTTTCCGAACGCCGACATATATATTACTTTCTCCATCAACCTCGCCGTATTGCCCCAACACGCCATACCGATTATGCGAAGCCTGATTTTGATACATTCCCGCAACAATATACCGTTCGATATTCTCCGACGCCGTTTGTCCCACTGAAAAGGACGGAATGGGTTGCACAGCCGGTAATAAACCGGGACCGTTGCCGCCAAATTTTTCCTGCAAATGCTGGCGGATATAGCCTGTAATTCGATCGCTTTCTATTTGGGAATCACCATAATGAAGAATCCTGATGATTTCTCCACGCTGGCGACAACTGTCCAATTCCGAAAAAAAATCATTGAAAAAATTGTAATCACTGTCGGGTAAAGCAATCAGGGTAGGACTTTTTTCAAAAAAACTGATGTAATGCGAGATCGAATCGGTATAGAGCGAATCCCTGTATCGCTGCAAACGAAGTTCTTCTTCAATCTCTTGTAAATGTTGAAGAGCCAATGTTGAACGATTATTGTCGCTATTTACGATATCCTCAATTACAGGAAAATATAATTTTCGTAACCCAATGTCAATACCTTCTTCCGGAAATAGAAAACTGATTACACCCAACGATATTAAGACAACGACAATAAATATCAACGTATTACGACATTTCATACAATAATTGGCCAATATTTTTTAGATATCACGCACAAATTTAACGTTTTTTAATCAAAATCTGATTTTTTCACAAAAATGATGAAAATTAAATTTTTTTCGTAAAAAAATTTAACTTTGCACTGTAAAAATAACCGGGAAAATGAACATCCAAGAAAACATCCTGCAAAGCCCTGATATTGATTTTGATGATGCAGTATGCACCTTGTCGGACGAGGTTCGTCATTTGATTTTGCATAATGACGACGTTCACACATTCGATTATGTCATTGTTTCGTTGATAGACATTTGTCATCACGACATTCATCAGGCCGAGCAATGTGCCTATATCGTACATCACAACGGCAAATGCGATGTGAAAAACGGCACATACGACATGTTGCATCTGATGAAGGATCAATTGACAAGCAGAGGGCTGAGCGTCACTATTGATTGAGACCGTAAAATTGTAAGACCGTAAGATAGTAAGACCGTAAGATAGTAAAAATGAAGAATATAACGAGATGTCAGTTACACTTATCATTGTTTTGATTGTCATAGGGCTTGCACTCATGGTAGTGGAAGTGGTTGTTTTGCCGGGTATTACGGTTTCCGGTATAGCAGGAGTATTACTTATCGGATGCGGGATATATCTCATATTCAAGTGGTTCGGAAATACTGCCGGTACTATTGCGTTACTTGGAACGGGAATTTTGTTCATTATTTTTCTAATCTACGCTTTGCGTGCAAAAACATGGGATCGTTTGTCGCTACATTCCGAAATAGACAGCAGGGTAAATATAGTGGATATCAATGATATCAAGACAGGCGACAAGGGAATGACCGTTTCGCGTCTTGCCCCGATTGGTAAAATACTCATTCACGGTAAAATCATGGAAGGCAAATCAGAATTTGGATTGATTGACGAAAACCGTGAAATAGAAGTAGTTCACGTTAACGAATCGACCATCGTTGTTCAGGAAAGTAAATCATCATCGTAATCTTAATATAACAATTTAAATATCATTTTCATGGAAGGAACAATAGGTTTATATGCCATTATTTTAATCGCAGGGATCATCTTTTTATGGATTATCCTGTATTTTGTACCGCTGAATCTCTGGTTTCAGTGTATCCTCACACAAGTGAGAATTTCTTTATTGCAGCTGATTTTGATGCGTTGGCGCAAAGTCCCGCCCTCCGTCATTGTCTATGCGATGATTAACTCGAAAAAAGCAGGGTTAAATTTAAGCCCCGACCAGTTGGAAGCGCATTATCTGGCAGGCGGACGGGTAACGAAAGTAGTCAACGCGTTGATTTCTGCCGATAAAGCAAATATCCCGTTAGATTTCAAGGCGGCTACCGCTATCGACCTTGCCGGTCGCGACGTGCTCGAAGCCGTACAGATGTCGGTGAACCCCAAAGTGATCAACACCCCGCCTGTGTCAGCTGTTGCCAAAGACGGTATACAGCTCATCGCCAAGGCGCGCGTAACAGTTCGCGCCAACATCAAACAATTGGTGGGCGGCGCCGGCGAAGAGACCATTCTTGCCCGCGTTGGCGAAGGTATCGTATCTTCTATCGGTTCGTCTGCTTCACATAAATTGGTGCTTGAAAACCCCGATTCCATTTCAAAGGTTGTACTCAACAAGGGGTTGGATTCCGGAACGGCTTATGAAATACTTTCCATAGACATCGCCGATGTGGATGTTGGAAAAAATATCGGCGCCATATTGCAAATGGACCAGGCAAATGCCGATAAGAATATTGCTCAGGCCCGCGCCGAAGAGCGTCGTGCAATGGCGGTAGCGCTTGAGCAGGAAAACAAGGCAAAGATACAGGAAGCCCGCGCCAAGGTAACCTTAGCGGAAGCTGAAGTGCCTTTAGCCATGGCGGAGGCATTCCGTAGCGGTAACCTTGGCATCATGGATTATTACCGGATGAAAAATATCGAAGCCGATACCGCTATGCGCGAGTCCATTGGTAAACCGTCTGGCTCGCCGAACAAGCCGGTGGGTTAGTTTCGGGTTTCAGGTTTATAATTTAAAGTTCAGGTATTCAGTTTTTTGGATATGAAAAAAGTAGTTTCATTTTTGACAATCATTTGTTTTTCCACAGGTCTTTTTGCTCAGGAAGAACAGCAACAGGCGCCAAAGTTCAAACCCCGCTATGCAGGTACTGCGCTGGATATGGGTTTCATGATTATGCCTCATTACGGGTCGGCATATTATGTAGCCCCAAAACTAAGGTTTCAAGCTACACCGCGTCTCTTTGTCAATACCGGAGTAAGCATTGTACAATACAGCCTGTTACCCTCGCAAATGAAATATACAGGTTCGCCTCAACGGACTGCCACCGGCGCGTATTTCTTTGCCGAAGGAATGTACTTGCTAAACGAACGGTGGAGCGTCAACGGATCGGTGATGAAAGAAGTCAGTCCCCCGCCAATGCAAAAGGCAAACCCATACAGCGTTCCCAACCAGTCCATGCATTTCGGCGTGGATTATAAAATTACCCCGAACATCACTGTCGGTGCACGGGTAGGTTATTCAAACGGCGGACGCAGTAACCTGCACAGCCCATTTTACCCGTATTAAACTTCAAACCTCAAACTTTAAACCTTGATAAACAGAGCTGAAATAGGCGATTTCCTGTACATCATTATTTTTGTGATATTGATGATTCTTGGCGGGTTGGAAAAGGTGATGAAAGCTAAACGCCAGCAAAACATTCCTCCGCCTCCGCCTCAACCATATGATGATTTTGAGGATGCAGAGGAGCAATCTTTATCAGAACAGTCGCCGCCTAAAACCCTTGAAGAGATAATGAGAAGGATGATGCAGACCGACGAAACGCAGGGACAGGAGAAAAAACCTTTCTATCCCGAAGAAGCAAAGTCATATGAGGTTATGCCCGAAACACCCTCCCTCCTTCATTATCAGCCGATAGTAGTCAAAAATACGGATCAATCCGAAAACAAAGCCTATATAGAAGAGGAAAATGAGGCAGACACAAATCACGATTTTGAATTTGATATTCGTCAGGCAGTGATTGCCAGCGAAATCCTGAATAGAAAATATTAAAATTTTTCGGCTATCCTGCCGGCAATTGCCTGAAATTCTTCCTGAGATAATTTTAGTTTCGGCCGGCTAAAATCCATATCCTGTACTCCCTGCAGAGGAATAAGGTGTATGTGCGCGTGTGGCACATCGAAACCAACAACCGCTACGCCCACACGTTTGCATGGAATAGCTTTTTGAATGGCTTTTGCTACTTTCTTGGCAAACAGCATGATGCCACCAAGTTCATCATCGTTTATATCAAATATATAGTCGGTTTCTTCCCTTGGAATGACCAGCACATGTCCCTCGACTAACGGATAAATGTCTAAAAAAGCATAATACTTATCGCTCTCGGCTACTTTAAAACTCGGAATTTCGCCCCGTGCAATTTTTGAAAAAATACTTGCCATGTCTGTCAATGTTTAACGTGATATTTCCATGACCTCGAAGTTCATTTTTCCTGCCGGCACCTGTATTTCAACAATACTGCCTTTTTTCTTGCCTACCAACCCTTTGCCTATGGGCGTGGTAATAGCAATTTTACCTTCTTTCAGGTTTGCTTCCGACTCGGAAACCAGTACATACTCAACAACTGCATTATTTTTCAGATTCTTGAGCTTCACCCTGTTGAGTATCTGTATGCTGGATGTGTCCACACGCGTTTCGTCCAACACACGGCTGTGGCGAATGGTTTCCTCCAATTTGTGAATACGCGCTTCGAGCATGCCTTGGGCATCTTTTGCGGCATCATACTCGGCATTTTCCGAAAGATCGCCTTTATCGCGCGCTTCCGCAATCTGTCTTGAAATGGCAGGACGTTCAACATTGATCATCTGCTCCAACTCCTTTTTCATCTTGGCAAGCCCTTCCTCTGTAACATATGAAACTTTAGCCATACTATTCAATTTTGATATAAGGTATCAATAAAAAAAAGAACTCCGGCGTCCCGGAATTCTTTTTTCCTGAGACAACAGAATATGTTTAAATTTGATTTTGCAAAAAAACTGTAATCATCAAAAATATATTATAATAAAAACCTTTCGTCCAATTATTTAATGTACTCATGCCTTTCCTGTCGCTGAAAATCCGGCAGTTCCGAAAAACTAATTGACGAAACAGTAATTTTAACGGAACAAAGATAAAGTTTTTTTGAAAACAAAAAAAATTAATGATTGTTTTTTTTCAAAAAAAAATTTCAGTGAATTTTTTTCAAAAGAAAATTAGTTTGATCGAGAAAAAGTTTTTACCTTTGCAGCCCGAAAATAAGAAATTGAAATTATATAAATAGTTTGTCAGCAATGGATTTGATGAAGTTAGTACAGGAGCAGAATGGCGTTTCGATGGAATTTCCTGATTTTTCGAGCGGCGATACCGTCACGGTACATTATAAAATAAAGGAAGGCAACAAGGAACGTATTCAGCAATACAAAGGCGTAGTGATACAACGCAAAGGCAGCAGCAACACGGCAACTTTTACCGTGCGCAAAATGTCAGGTGAAATAGGCGTGGAAAGGATTTTCCCGTTGGCGTCTCCCTTTATTGAAAAAATAGTAGTAAATAAATACGGTAAGGTTCGTCGTGCCAGAATATTCTATTTCAGAGAATTAACCGGAAAAAAAGCCCGAATTGCCGAAAGAAAATTCTCTGCGTCAAGCCTGTAAAAAATGTTCAGGTTGTTTTTTCATCGAGACTCATACCAAAAATGCCGTTGGAATACAATATTTTACAACGGCGTTTTTATTTTATCATTTGCTTCTTGAAATTTTTAGATTGGATAGTACAATATGATTGATTATAAACGTCTTTGTTTGCAGGTTTGTGAAATTGCAAAACTGGCAGGCGAGTTTATCAGAAATGAATCTCACTCATTTTCAACAAAAAGTGTTGAAGTGAAAGGCCTGCACAATTTTGTCTCGTATGTGGATAAAGGTGCAGAACAAATCATTGTCGACCGGTTACAGAAGATTCTTCCAGATGCCGGATTTATTGCCGAAGAGGGTACCAATACCACCCGTGGCGAACGTTTTAACTGGGTGATTGATCCTCTTGACGGCACCACCAATTTCATTCACGGCTTACCGCCTTATGCCGTCAGTATCGGGTTGCTTGACGACAATTGTCCGGTTTTGGGCGTGGTATATGAGATAACGCAAGACGATTGTTTTTATGCATGGAAAGATAGTCAGGCATACCTGAACGGGAAGGAAATACGGGTTTCGGACAAGGAAAAAGTGCAGGACGCTTTGATTGCCACCGGGTTTCCGTATTACGATTATCATCTGTTACGGCCATATATCAATTGTTTAGAGTATTTTCTGCAAAATTCACATGGCGTACGGCGGCTCGGTTCGGCGGCTGTCGATCTGGCATATGTGGCATGCGGACGTTTCGAAGCTTTCTACGAATACGGCCTCAACCCGTGGGATGTTGCAGGTGGAGCCTTTATTCTGCAACAAGCAGGCGGTCGGTCAAGCGATTTTTCGGGAGGTAACAATTATATTTTCGGAAAAGAGTTGGTAGCAGCCAATAGCACCATCTTCGACGAATTTTTGGGAATAATTCAAAAATTCCTGATTCAATAATTCAATAATTCAATCATGGAATCTTTGAATCTATAAATCTTTAAATCTATGCGCAAAATAGCATTAGTCACAGGTTCGACCGCCGGAATCGGAATGGCAGTCGCTGAAATTTTAGCAAAAAACGGTTACAACCTGATCATCACAGGTCGCCGTAAAGAATTGCTCGACGGGTTGAAAAATGAATTGGGCATCAAGTATAAAAGCGATGTACTTGCACTAAACTTTGACATCCGCGATCGGCGAGAGACAGAAGACGCCATCGATAATCTGCCCAAATCATGGGAGGATATTGACACGCTGATCAACAACGCCGGACTTTCTCTCGGGTTGACGCCCATTCAGGAAGGAATAGCCGACGATTGGGATCAGATGATCGATACCAACATCAAAGGATTACTGTACATCACCCGTAAAATAGCGCCGCTGATGGTGAAAAAAGGTAGTGGGCATATTGTCAATATCAGCTCCATAGCTGCAAAAGAGCTGTACGAAGGCGGTAATGTTTACTGCGCTACCAAACATGCAGTGGACGCACTTACCAAAGGGATGCGCATTGATCTGGTCAAGCATAATGTCAGGGTTACTTCTATCTCGCCAGGCATGGTCGAAACAGAATTTTCGCTCGTGCGATTCAAAAGTGACAAAGCACGAGCCGACAAAGTATACGAAGGTCTGGTACCGCTCAGCGCCGACGATGTGGCCGAAGCCGTCTGGTTTGCGCTCTCGCGGCCGGCGCATGTCAACATCAACGATATGCTGATTATGCCTACCGCTCAAGCTAATATCACTACTGTAGTCAGGAAAATTTAAATCTACGGAGATTCACTTTGTCAATTTTTTAAATTACAAATTCAATCTTTTCAAAAAGAGAGTCCGTTACACCACCATAACTGCGATTCCGTCGGGTATGGCTGTTATTGTTGCGGATGGATTATTCAGAATTGACTCTGCTTTTGCCACTGCTTCTTCAATTGTTTTAGCCGGAATCATATGAAGGTTTTCAACCATCTCATCCGGTGCATCAGATACATAAATAACGGTAGCATGTTGGAGTACGCGTACAAAAATTTGAGATTGCCACTGATCCACCCGTGTCTTTTCTTTTGGCGTCTGCAAAAATGTCTGCAACATGCGGTTCAGGTCTTTTTCTTCCGAAAATGTCCGGTAAAATTCTTCGCCGCCATGCCCGTCATTTGACCGTGCAAGCATGATGATCACCCCGTCTTTTCGGACGGTTGCTTCGGCAGCTGTCATTCCTTTCACTGCCTGATAGATGTTTTGATCAAGCGGATATCCTCCGTTTGTTGTGATCACAATGTCGGCAAGCGCTTTTGTCACCCGGCAGTTACGGGAAAGGAATGTCCGCCCGGCAGCATGAGCCTCCTCAACGTCACCCGCTACGGCGAATATCGCATCTTTACCGGAATTGATCACAACATTGCATATAAAAGCCAGTTTTGCTGCACGTGCAGCATACAGCATATCGTTGTGGATCGGATTACCTTCAACGATACCCGTTCTTGCGCACGGATGAGCGATAAACCCGGCGTTATGGTTATAAATAACTGTTTCCCGCCCTGCAATACCCGGCATGACGCTTTTTCTTCCTCCCGAAAAACCGGCAAAGAAATGCGGTTCAATAAATCCTTCAGCAACTAAAAGATCGGCGTCCATCGCGATTTTGTTCAGTATAAGATTTCCACCCGAAGGAAGTTTTCCTGCGTTCACCATTTGCGAATGATCGCAGTCATGCACGATGATTTTCTCGTTTTTTATTATTTCAGCGCCGAATTTGTTTTCAAGCTCCTCTTGGGTGGTTGCTCTGTGGCAACCGGTTGATACAAGAATAGTGACGTCTGCATTCGGGTTTCCCTTTCTTATTTCTGCCAGCATTCGGGGAACGATTATTTTGCTTGGGACAGGGCGTGTGTGATCGCTCGTTATCAAAACGATATTCTTCTTCCCTTCCGCTAAAATGCTTAATTTTGGCGTTTTCACAGGATTTTCGAGCGCTCTTCTCACAAGCTCTTCCGGACTGTACTCCGCTTTGTAATGATGCATCATTGATACTAACTCTGCCTGAAATCTTTTTTCAGGAATACGATATTCCATGATACCGGTTCCGTATGGAAATTTTACTAAAGTCATATTATCTTCGTTTTTGTCCATTATTTACATGGCAAAAGTAATAAATAAAAAGCCATCACCATAAGAAAAACTTTTATCTTTGCCGCATAATCATTAAATAATTGATTCGGATTTCCGCCATATCCTATCTCAATTCTCTGCCATTTTCCTGGTGTCTGGAACAATCTCCTCTCATGGACGAGATAGAATTGTCGTATGACATTCCCTCGCAATGTGCTGATAAGTTACTGGCTGATGAAGCCGACATTGGATTGATACCGATTGTAGAAACCCTTCGGATGCCGGAACATTACATTGTTTCCGATCTGTGCATCGGCGCCGGTGATGCTGTCCGGACTGTTGTGCTGGCAAGCGAAACGCCGATAAATGGTATTTCAACAATATATTTAGACAGTCACTCGCGAACATCAGTGGTACTGGCAAAAGTACTGGCAAAACACTATTGGATGATCCGGCCGGAATGGATTCATTATTACGGTGACGTCACTTCCTGTCCGCGAACCGGTAACTCGGCGGCCGTTGTTATCGGCGATAAGGCTTTCGGAGTGAAGTCACCGTATGTCTATGATCTGGCTGTGGAGTGGCGTAAATTCTGCGGGCTGCCGTTTGTGTTTGCCTGCTGGGTAGCCAACAAACCGATCAACGAAAGATTTGTCAGCAGGTTTAATGCAGCCATGAAACCTTTGGACGGCGGCATGGAGAACATTGCATTCTTTTACAAGGACAAAGCGCCTGAAGGAGTTGATCTGCTCGACTATTGGACAAACAATATCAGTTATCCGCTGACTGCTGATAAACGCGATGGATTGAAATTATTTCTGCAACATGCTAAACCATTTTGCATCTATCCTGAGACAGTCTGAAACAAACCTTTCAAATACACCTTATTTAACGAACAGTTTCCGGCTCGCCCTGGAACGGACGAATCCGCACTTCATTTTCATAAACGGCGATCCATGCATCCTCGATACCTTTCTCAACCATTTCATTCCTTATTGCGAACGCTTCACTAATGGATTTTGCAGGTATTACATATTTATAATAAGTAATTCCATCATCGATATATTTTTCTACCGTCACATTCTGCCTTCTAAAGATTTGAGGCAATTCTTCAAGTGGCAAATATGACTGACGCAGTAATATCTGAACCTTGTAGTATTCACCATTTCCTCTTGGAACAGGCTGAAAAACAGACTCCGACCGCACAACAGGCTCCGGTTCAACTATCGAAACCGGTTGGGAAGCAAGTTCAGGAACGATAAATCTGTCCTCATACACTACTTTAGTGATTTTGTCTGCCTGAAGATCAACCGTAAAAGTCAGTGCAAGTTGATGATATGCTTCAATTCTGCTGTATTGAGAAGCATTTTCCTTTAAATAGGGAGTCGGATCAACATGGATTCTGACGCCCGGAACAATAGCCACATCAATACTTCCACTTGCGGCATTGAGTATGGGAACATTAATATATCCTCCCATTATTTCAATTCTGCTACTGTTTTGAAGCCAGTTTTCAAAATCCGCTTTATTCGGAATTTCGGGCGCCAAAACTGCTGCCCTGCCGGCTGGCAATTGAAGATTCCTGTAGTACTCTTCAATCAAATCTTTAGCCCTTGTTCTCAATTGCTCTTCTTTGGGTTCAGAAGGAACGGTTACCGAACCAATCATCATGGATCGTAATTTGGGAGGTTCAGATTTATGTTCATCAACTTCGCCGTTGACGAGTTTGATTCTGCCTTCCCATATCAGCGCTACATTATTGCTTGCTATGCTGGTCTGGACGCCTTGTCTGCTAACCTCAACCTGTACATTGGCTTTTGTTGTAGCCCTGTAATTTACTGCTGTTTCCTTCTTTGCATTTTTAGGAGCGCCTTTTATATCTTTTTGTACCTCAATGATACATTCCGTTGGCTGAACAGGAAAATCGAATTTAACGGAAATTTTCCCTGATTGTGCTTGTTTTGACAGAGCGTTAAACACGGTTTCTATCGTTTTTTGGGAGTATTTCTTTTTATTCCACCCCAAAAAATCAGCAAATGTTTCCTCGTTTTCTTCTAAAAAAAACTGTTTTTTCACTGCTCTGGCATTTCCAAATAGACTAACCCTGCCTTTTTCGAAAGCATCCGGCAATTCGCCGGCAAACTTGTTATGTTCGTTTTCTGCCAATTGCTGAGCTACCTGTTCTACCTGAGCATGAGCAATTAAGCTTGTGCACAACATCAGTGCAACAACTATATTTTTTGTTGTCATTTTTATAATGTATTATATGAAACAGGCAATCAGAAACACAGTCTGTTAAAAATGGAAGGTCAACATGATTCTACCTGATGAACCTGTAAAAACTCCCAAATCCAGAGCATCATTCCAGTTATTATATTTGTCGGTTCGGGTTTGCACCTTATCGTTACTTACGTTCCATCTTTCAGAAGTCACCTCACCCTGACCGGCCATACTGAATGTTATTCCAAGTCCAAATTCGCCACCAATAGACAGTTGAGGAGCAAAGAAATACTCAACGCCTGCAAAAGCGCCGATGCCTGCGAAAATTGCTATTCCCGGATTTACTATGGTATTACGGCTATAATACATAGGCGAGTATGTTCCATCAAAATTGGACAAATTAGGGTTTTGAATATCTTCTGTAATACGATTACCCCAGGTATACTTTGTTTTGTCGCCTCTAAAGCCAGCGAACAGTTCACCGCCATAGTATCCCTGTACACGACCATTTCCGCGACGTAATTCATATCCAACACCCAATGCAACATAAGAGGATGAATTACGCCGAATATCGACACGCGTGGCTTCTGAAGAGGGATCATCGGCTATCGCCGCGTCGTAAGGTACAATGCCCTTATCGGAGGTATTGTACATATCCAAAGTCAATCTTGCACGGACGGCACGGTTGTCCTGCAGGAAATATTTTCCGTAGATTGTTGTCTGATTACCAAAACCGTAATCAGGCGAATCACTGTTATACGATGAGAAAAAATTTCCCACGTACTGTAAGAATGGGGCAGCATCAATGCCGATAGCAAAATCGCCCGCCTGCGGCAAAAGATATACTCCGCGTTTGTTGGCGTAAGCCGCACTGAAAACATCATCCGTAACCTGTGCCATTGCTGCAAAACCAACACACAGGCACAAACCAACTGAAATTATTATTTTTTTCATTATCGTTTTTTTTAATGATACAATTATTTTAACTGTACAAAGATAAAGGCTATTGCAGAAATTTAAAAAAGATTTTGATGAACGGTAAAAAACCTTTGACTAATGGATAAAATTATCTGTCAGGAATAGATTTTGTTTGTCGGATATCAAACATTTTATTACTTTTGTTGGAGATTATTTTACATAAAAACCAATTTAAAATGCAAGAAGATCAGGACAATAATGTAATAGTCGTCACATGGGATTTCACACATGTTTCGGAATATGCTTTAGCTCATGCCGTAAAAATCGCTTATATGATGAGGTATGAAATTAAATTGCTTCATATCGTCGAACCCGGCGCTTCTTCTGATATGATAGAAAATGCGCGTCGTAAAATGACTCAGGTCTCTGCCGATACATTGAAACGCGATGGTATCATTTGTAAAGTTGTTGTGAAAGAAGGCAGTTTGTTTTCTGCCATTTCTGACTATGCTACAAAATCGAACACACAGCTGGTGGTGATGGGAACCCACGGAAGGAAAGGTACGCAGAAATTGTTTGGCAGCAAAGCCCTGAAAGTACTGACCGGTTCAAACGCTCCTTTCATCGTAGTGAAAACCAAACCATCGGAAAGTTTGAGAATATCCAATGTGGTTTTCCCAATTGATTTCAAATCTGAAAACAAGGAAAAACTGCAATGGGCCATCTACATAGGAAAGAATTTTAATTCAAAGATTCACCTGTTTAAATACCCTGTTTCAGATAGCGATTTACAAAAGAAAGTGAATACGAACCTGAATTTTGCCATCCGCTTTCTGAAACAGAATGATATTGACTACGAAATACATACGCCTGCTAAGAAAGGCAGTTTTGCCAATGCAACCATTCGTTTTTCGGAAAAAATTAACGCTGATTTGATTATTTTAATGACCACCAAACACATTACTATTTTAGATTACATATTTGGCGCTGACGAGCAGGAAATCATTGATAACAGCGCAAAAATACCTGTTATGTGTGTCAATCCGCGTGTTGGTTTTGCAGGAACAAGTCAATACCTGTATGGTTGAATCGAAAATTGAAAATTGAAAATGAAAAAGGAAAAAGTAGTGTTAGCGTTTAGCGGGGGGCTGGATACTTCGTATTGCGCTAAATATTTAAGTGACGAGAAAAATTTCGAGGTATATTCAATAATCGTCAACACAGGGGGGTTCAGTACAGAAGAATTAGCAGAAATTGAACGCAGGGCTTATATTCTTGGCGTGCATCATCACGAATCTGTTGATGTGACAGAGGACTATTATCGCAAATGTATCAGGTACATGATTTTCGGGAATATCCTGAAAAATAATACCTATCCGCTTTCAGTCAGTTCCGAACGTGCTTTCCAGGCCATCGCTTCAGTAGAATATGCCCGGAAAATCGGCGCCAGATACATTGCTCACGGAAGTACCGGTGCAGGAAACGATCAGGTTCGTTTCGATCTGGTATTCCAAATTTTGATGCCCGGGATAACAGTAATAGCGCCCATCCGTGACATGAAACTGTCGCGCGAAAGCGAAATAGAATACCTGAAAAGCAAAGGCGTCAGCGATAACTGGGAAAAAAAAGCATATTCCATCAACAAAGGCTTATGGGGAACGAGCATTGGCGGTCGCGAAACATTAGCATCCGACAGTTGGCTGCCCGAAGAAGCATATCCAAGCCCTTTGCAGAAAACCGGCGAAACATTTCTGGATCTGACCTTCGAAAAGGGTGAACCTGTGGAAGTGAACGGCGAAAAAATGACGCCTGTTGCAGCCATCCGCCGTATTGAGAAGATGGCTTCGGCATATGCCATTGGCCGTGATACGCATGTGGGCGATACAATCATCGGTATCAAGGGACGTGTGGGATTCGAAGCTGCTGCCCCGCTGATTCTCATCAAAGCGCACCATTTACTCGAAAAACATGTGCTCACCAAATGGCAGCAATACTGGAAAGAGCAATTGGCCAACTGGTACGGAATGATGCTGCACGAAGGGCAATACCTCGATCCTGTCATGCGCAACATCGAAAAATTTATAGACGACAGCCAGAAGTACGTCAGCGGTAAAGTGAAGGTAAAACTGCAACCCTACCGTTTCGAGGTCCTGGGCGTTTTTTCCGACCACGACCTGATGAATGCCAAATTTGCCAGATATGGCGAGGAAAATACCGCCTTCTCGGGCGATGATGTGATAGGTTTTACCCGAATATTAGCCAACCAGATGAAAATTTACGGTGCGGTGAACAATGAGTGGTAGGGAAATCTCCCCTGAGACAATCTGAAATGCACTCAGATTAATTTGGCACGGGTTTTGTACTTGTTCATTCAATGCAATGCGTGGATTTTTCAAAGGATAACTTTTCCTGATACAGAAATTGATAAACGAATATGCGCATTACTGTTAAAGTGTTGTTGGTTAAAGAATCCGTCCTGATAGACGGATTCTTTTTTTTGAATTGCAAATAAATCTCTGTGGTTCTCTGTGTCTTCTCCGTGTTTCTCTGTGTAACAATAATAATTACACAGAGAACCACAGAGAAGACACAGAGAACCACAGAGAAAATCAGAGCATTTTATTACTTGACAGCCCCATGATTCACAGACAAAAGCGGGCAGGAAACCAATCCCGCCCGCCAAAATGAAACAAAACGCTATTTTTTATTTTACGATGTAGGTGAACTCCATTACATGTTCATATTCATCATCGTATAACTCTGTACTTTTGATTGGATATCCGTCGCTGTCGTATTCGTATGTATATACTGCTTTAGCGTCACTAATCATTTCTGTTATGTTGTTTTTAATACTAAATTCATCATCCCAACACCAAATTCGGTACCATTTAGGAGTTTTGCAGTGAAGAAAAGGCGAATTCTTACTGTCGTATTTAAACTCGACAGTTCCTGTATTTATTTCACCATCATATATTTCTTTTATCGACATTTTTGTCAGGTTGCCGTCCTGATATTGATAACTGATTTCTTCAGTATAATCATCTTCCGAACTTGATGCTTTAGCGAGAGTGCCGTCGCTATTCAAATCCAGTGTATAAGTACAAACTTCACCATCATAACTCCGCGTTTGGGTAACAGTAATTTTATTCCCATTTTTAACGAACTCACTCGTTAATATTTCACCGGGGTCTTCCGTTAATTCTGTTTTAATCAAATCTTCTCCGCTATACGTAAACGTTATCATTGCGTATGGTGTTGTTTCACCATCTTCATACCATGAGATTTTCGTGATGCGGTCTTGACTGTCGTACTCGTACTTTCCATAGTTGCCATCATCATACATAATAGTTTCCACCAACTTTACAACCTCTCCGCTACTGCCATCTTCCGTCCACTTTGCGTACAGCGTTACGTTGGCGGTTACGGCGTCGCCTGCGAAGTTCCATGGGTTGTTAAAGTTCGCATCCGCATACCATCCGTCGAATGTGAAACCGGCTCTCGGAGCGGGTACAGGCTCGGAAAGCGTACTGCCCCCGTCTACTCGAAATTCATTGACCACACTGCCGTCGCTCATGTACGTAACCGTGTA
>Ga0082212_10002048_pt1 | contig 29647 bp, 20 predicted proteins | sample TergutNt197P3_FD_71548 | JGI IMG/M metagenome (GOLD analysis project Ga0082212, IMG submission 71548) | Neocapritermes taracua P3 segment gut microbial communities from Petit-Saut dam, French Guiana - Nt197 P3 | ecosystem: Host-associated > Arthropoda: Insects > Digestive system > Gut ...
TGGCCTGTACTCAGTACGCCGGCATGGGTCGATCCGGAGTCGAACCAGCAGTCCAGCGAATCAGCGCCTTTGGCGAACAGACCCGCGCCGCAATGCGGGCAAGTAAATCCGTCGGGCAGTATCTCGCGTGCTTCCATCTCATGCCAGGCATTTGATCCCTTTGCTCCGAACAGCTTCGCGACCGCATCAATGGTTTCGGGCGTACAGACGGGCTTTTCGCACTCAGAACAGTAAAAAACAGGTATAGGCAAGCCCCAGTGGCGCTGCCGGGATATACACCAGTCGGAGCGTTCGGTAAGCATGGCGACCATACGATCCTTGCCCCATTCGGGTATCCACCTTATTTCGTCGCACGCTTTGACCGCCGTCCCTATCATAGCGTCGACAGAAGCGAACCATTGCTCGGTGGCGCGGAAGATGACGGGGTTTTTACAGCGCCAGCAATGCGGGTATGAATGGGTTATTTCCTCCGACGCGAAAAGCGCGCCGCTTGTCCTTAAATCGGCGACAATGACGTCGCTGACCTTGGAATAATACTGTCCCGCGTATTGGAGCGCATCGGCCGTCATGACGCCGTGAGCGTCCACCGGCGTGAACATATCGAGCTGCGGGTATTTACGGCAGACGATAAAGTCGTCGACGCCATGTCCGGGCGCGGTGTGGACGCAGCCGGTACCCGCGTCTACCGTGACATGGTCTCCGAGGATGACAAGCGATTCGCGGTCATAAAACGGATGCTGTGTTGTAACAAGCTCGAGAGCCTTGCCGGGAAGTTTTTTAAGGACCTCAAACTTTTCGACGCCGACCTTGGAAAAAACCGCCGCCGCAAGCGCGGACGCGACGATGTATAACTCGCCCCCGGCTTCGCATACGGAGTATTCTATGTCAGGCCCGAGACATATAGCCAGATTTCCGGGAAGCGTCCAGGCTGTAGTAGTCCATATCAGGATATTGGCGTTATCAGCGCCGGGGACGCCGTCAAGAGTTCCCCTGGCGTCCTTGACCTTGAACTTGACATAGATCGCGGTGCAGGGTACGTCGGCGTATTCTATCTCCGCCTCGGCAAGGGCGGTCTCATCTGTCGGACACCAGTATACGGGCTTCAGGCCCTTGTAAATGTAACCCTTCTCGTACATTTTCCCGAAAACGCGGACTTCTTCAGCCTCCAGCGACGGAGCCATCGTCAGATAAGGGTTATCCCAGTCGCCGATCACGCCCAGACGCTTGAACTGTTCGCGCTGCCTGTCGACGTATTCCGACGCGAAAGCCTGGCAAGCGCTTCGGAACTCGGGGATAGACATTTTTTTCCTGTCAAGTTTATTCTTCTTGATGATCGCGCTTTCTATGGGCATACCGTGGTTGTCCCAGCCAGGGGTGTACGGAGCCAGATACCCCGACATGTTTTTATACCGGATGATAATATCCTTTATGACCTTATTCATCGCAGTGCCCATGTGGATATCGCCGTTTGAGAACGGCGGCCCGTCATGCAGTATAAACGCGGGATTTCCCGCGTTTTTTATCATCAGCGTTTCATAAATCTTATTTCTATAAAATGTTTCGAGCATCTCCGGCTCGCGTTTCGGGAGTCCGGCGCGCATCGGAAAGCCCGTTACAGGCAAATTGATCGTCGTATTATAATCCTGGGGCATTGAGGTTCTCCTAATTATTATCGAAATTAGAGCCGAACTTGAGATCGTCAAAATCGAATTTCGGTCTCGGCGAGGTGGATTCTTCCGGGGCGCCGTCCTCGAAGCCGTCGCCTCCGGGCCCATCGGCTGTGGAATCGTTGAATGCGTACAATTTCGTGGGCTCGCCTTCATCGTCATAAGCCGGGCTTGCTTCAGATTCCTGATGCGCCGCATATTCCGGCGCGGGAGCGTTTGCGCTCGTGATCCTATCCATAGTACTGCCTATCTGCGCCGCCGTATCGGAAATCTGTTCTTCAAATGTCGGCTGCGGTTCCTGAGGCGCGGGATCCGGACGCACAGCCCGGCGCGCGGTTTCCAACCTGGTCAGAAACTCCGAATGTTTACGCATTATCGCCTGCGAAAGCTCGATGAATTTCGCGGTCTCTTTCGCGGCGACTGTGAGGCGGAACTCTTCGTCGGCTATACGCCTTGCCGTCGCGTCAAGTCTTGCTTTTGCTTCGAAATCGGCATTTTGGAGAGTTTCTTCCTTTTTTTTATTCGCCTCGATCGTTATTTCCTCACCCATGCGCTGGGCAGTCAGAAGCGCCATGCGCATGGCGTCCTCGGTCGAGCGGTACTCCTCAACTTTTTCAACGAGGACCTTCAGCTTACTTTTCAGTATCGCGTTTTCCTTATATAAAGCGGAATAATCAGCGGCTACAGCCTCGAGAAAATCATCGACGCCCGTCATATCATATCCGCCGAAAACAGCTTTAACAAATACTTTATCGTTTATTTCCTGTGGAGTCAGCATTCCTACCCAATCCTTTCAGTGGTCTCATAACGCCTCATGGCAATTATCATAAAGCGCTAAAAGTATAGACCGTTGTTCTCAAGTTCGTCGATAAGGTCGCCGAGAAGGTCGACGTTATATGGCGTAATGAGATATGTATTCACAGCGACTTTCTTGATCTTGCCGTCTTGAGCGTACGCTACTCCGCTGAGAAAGTCGACAAGTCTGCGGGCGATATCCTTGTTCGTCTGCTCCAGGTTCAGTACGACAGTGCGCCGCTCGCGGAGATGATCGGCGATCTCGGCTGCGGTCTCGAACCGTTCGGGTTTGACCAATACGACCTGAAGCTGAGTGGTCGCGTGGATATTGACGACTTTATTGCTGCCTCGCTGCTCCTCAAAGCCGCCGTAAGAACTCCTGGCTTGCGCGGTCGTCCTCGGCTGCGCCGGAAGCTCTTCAGCCTTCTTTGGCTGAAAATCGTCAAAATCATCTTCATCGTCATAAGGCCTTGTCAGTTTCTTAAATTCATTTATCAATCCCAATTCAGGAATCCTCCTTTTATTAGTCACCGGAGAACAGCGATAAGAGAATAGTGGGCGAGGGCTACGCGCGTGCCCCAAATATGGCTGAACCTATCCTGACCATGTTCGAACCTGCTCTGATAGCTTCGGTATAACTGTCGCTCATACCCATCGACAGAAAATTCATGGAGACATTATCGTATTTTTTCTTGCTCATGTCAACAAAAAGCTTAAAAATTGCGTCAAAATAGTAACAATTCTTTTCATTTATTTCAAATACAGGAGGAACCGCCATAAGTCCGAGCACATATATACCTTCTGTCTGCGACGCGATCCCCAGTATTTCATCTATTTGCTCCGGCAGGACGCCGGATTTTTGCGGCTCAGATCCTATGTTCACCTCGACAAGGATATTTTGCGTTATACCTAGTGAAACAGCCTTTTTGCCGATAGATTCGAGAAGTGATACAGAGCCTGTGGACTCGATAAGGTCGCAGACGCCGACGACTTTGCCGACCTTGTTTGACTGTAAATGCCCGATGAAGTGCAGCGGCGCTCCCTGATATGCGCCTTGCGCGTGTTTCGCCGTCATCTCCTGGACGCGGTTTTCGCCCACGGCGTCGACCCCTGCGGCTATGGCGGCCCTGACCATTTCGGCGGGCTTGGTTTTTGCCGCGGCGACCAGCGTAATATCTCCGGGCTCGCGGCCTGACTTCACCGCCGCCTCCCCGATGGCGCCGCGCACCCGTTTGATGTTATCCACAATATCGATAATTGAGCCCATCCTGCAAACCCTCTATTTCCGTCCCCTAACTCCTAACTCCTAACTCCTAACGTAACCCCCGTCCCCTAACTCCTAACTCCTAACTCCTAACTCCTAACTCCTACGACCATTCGCCGAGCAGCTCTGCAAGCTTAGCCGCGATTTGGGCAAACTCCATACGAGCCGCGCTTTCACTGAGCCAGGCAGCAAGCCCGTCGTCCGAATCGTAACTGTAGCTCTCGATCTCCGCCATAGCTTCATCCACCGAGTCCATGTCATAATTGTCGCAGGCGATCGCCAGTTTTTTCAGCAGCTCCATGTCCGGCGCATCTTTTAGCGGTTTGTCGCCGCACTCGTCGATTATACTGAGCGCGCTTTCAATGCCGGAAATAAGCCTTTCAAGGACTTCGATGAACCCCCGGTTGTTTTCGGCGATATACCCCGCGTCCCCGCTCTTCGCGGCCAGTTCAAGCCCCTCCGCTTTGTCGCCCGCCTCTTCCGCGAAAATACCGCGGCTCGAGCCCTTTATCCCATGCACTATAATAGCGTATTCGCTGAGATTTTCGACGTCCGGTTCGCGTATGCTATCAATAAGCGGCTTGGTATTGAGGGCGAAAGAGCGAAGTATTCCGATTAAAACATCTTTATCACCGCCAAATCGCTCGATACCCTTGTTGACGTTTATTTCGTCAAACAGTTTCCCGAACACCCGCCGGTCAAGCCCGCTCCTCCTGCTTGAAACGACGCGCCTTTCACTTCCGCTGCGAATATCGGGGACCACATCGCCGTCTACTATTGTTTCGCGGCCGAAATACTGCTGCTCTTTTTCCTTGTCACGTATCCAGTTCCGTATTATTTCATCAAGGCGCGCTATATCGATCGGCTTGGACAAAAACGCCTGAAAACCATTGCTCAGGAAAAACTCGTGGCTGCCGGATATAGCGTTGGCCGTACAAGCGATGACAGGCACGGACTCCGCGTACCGTGAGCCAATGTCCCGTATACGTTTTGTTGCTTCGAGACCATCCATCCCGGGCATCATATGATCCATGAAAATCGCGTCGTACTTGACGGTTTCATCGCTGACAGCATCAATAGCCTGCTGCCCGCTAGTTACGCAGTCTATCGTCATTCCGTAAGGCTTCATCAATCCTTTCGCGACGTCGAGGTTTGTCAGCGTATCATCAACCACCAGAACACGCGCGTACGGCAGCTTGATACGTATCATACTGGAATTACTGCGCCGTTTATGCTCTGTGTAACTGAAGGTTTGCAGCCTTTCGACCAGTTCTGAGCCGATCGTCGCATCTGTGACAAAACCTTGTATCAAACTGGCTTTAAAGGTGCTGCCCTTGCCGTATTCGCTTTCAACAGTGACCGTCCCGCCCATCATTTCGACCAGTTTTTTCGTGATGGGAAGCCCAAGCCCTGTACCCATGATCTGACGGTTTGTTTGCTCGTCGACTTTGACAAACTCTTCAAATAACATATCGAAGTTTTCAGGTTTTATCCCTATACCCGTATCTCTGACCCACACCGTCAGCCATACGCTTTCCGGGCTGTGCCAAGCGCTGCCTGGCCCCGCACTGCCACCGGGTCCCGCACTGCCACCGGGTCCCGCACCGCCACCGAGTCCCGCACCGCCACCGGGTCCCGCACCGCCGCCGGGTCCCGCACCGCCACCGGGTCCCGCACCGCCGCCGTCACCTGCGCTGCCGGTATCAACCATGCGTTCGCAACGGATACCGAACTCCACTGTGCCCTCTTTTGTATACTTAAAAGCGTTTGAAAGCAAGTTGTTGAATATTTGCTTAATGCGCAAATCGTCGCCGTAGAGCTGCAGCGGCAGGTCTTCGTCTATGTCAAGGATGAACTCTATCGGCTTTTCGTCTATGTGCAGAGAGCTTTGTGTGATCGTATCATTTATCAGGCTGGGCATATCATACTTTACCGGGATAAGTTCCAGCCTGCCGGCTTCTATTTTAGAAATATCCAGAATATCGTTGACGGTGTGGAGAAGCGTTTCTCCCGCGTTATTGACCTTCTCGATATTCAAACGCGCTTCTTCATTCACTGTTTCATCATCGAGAGCCAGTTCCGATAACCCTATGATCGCGTTGAGCGGGGTACGCATTTCATGGCTCATCTTCGCCAGAAAAGCGCTCTTTGCGGCATTGGCGGATTGCAGGTTGAGCATTATCTCATTTATCTCGTCTATCATCCTTTTCTGTTCACGCAGATCACGCACATAAGCGGCGACGACGAACTCGCTGCCATGGGCGACCCGGACAAGCGTGACTTCAGCCGGGATGAGCGTGCCGTCTCTTTTTTGGTGCATCCATTCAGTCACAAACATACCTTCGGCTAACGCTTTTTTTATCGCGGTCAAGGTTTTTTCGGACGAAAGGCTGCCGTCGGGCTGGTATTCAGGAGAAAAATCACTGAAGTTTTCGATGAAATCAGACTTGTCGCGGCCTTCGAACAACCTGACGCTGCCCTCGTTGCATTTGAAAAGCTTCAGGTCTTTGTCCCACAGTGTACATGACAACGGGACGGCTTCGATCAATAGTTCCGTATACTCGTTCGCCTCGTTGATGATCGCCGTCTGGGCGCTGCGGTTTATTGCGTTTACCATCATAAGGCTGACGGAGCGCAAAATCCTGATCTCGTCAGGCGTGAAAGTACGCTCCACCCTGCAGTCGTCGATGCTGAAAAACCCCCAGAAACAGTCATGTAAAAACAGCGGGATAATAACGATCGTCTTCATGTCGTACGTTTCCAGAAAAGCGCGGTCAGCAGGGGTCAGCATCGAGACAGGCCCGTTTATACAGTCGCCGCGCATGAACATCCTTTCCCACTCGGGTTTGTCGGCGTAAGAAAACTTCAAGCCGATCGGGACAGGCGCGGAGCGTTTACCGTATTCGCTGAGCCATTGATATTTATGGATAAAGTGGAGCGAGCCGTCAACAACTTCATTACGCCATATCTGGACGCGGTCCACGTCCGCGCTCTCGCCGACCAGCGCCATGCTCGCAAGGAGGGAAGACTCGACATTTACCTCGTCCTCTACAGACAGGAGCAGTTCCGCCGTACTGTTCCCGGTATTGAGCAGATTGTCGCGGCGCTCGATAGCATCCATCATTTTTTCGATTTTAACAAAAGGCTTCACCGCGACCCGGGAAATAAAAATCGAAAGAATGGCCCCGATCGCCAAAAATAGTATAGCGGCAAAAAGCAGGCTGGTCTTTACGCTGCTTTGAGGGCTTTCGGATAACGGGGCGACGACGCCGATCCGCCAGCCGACTATAGAATTTGTGACGTACTTGTAGACGCAAAGTCTTTCTTTGCCTTCGTATATATATCTCCCCGTGTCCGGTTCCATGGTCGAGATCATTTTCCTATAGAAATCGCCGGCGGATACCAGATCGGGATCGGTCTGAGATTCGGTAACAAAATTCCGCTGCTCCGTGACCAGATCGTACCGGTAGTTGGCGACAAAAGTGCCCTTCGCGTCAACAATAAAGATACTGCCTGTCTGCCAGAGCCGATACTGTGAGAGGAGGTCGGAAAACAGCATCCCGGAGACGGACGCAGACAAGACCTTTTCCGGCCCGATCGGCACGAAAACGTGCATGACCAAGTCCCGGGTCATTCCGTCATAATGCGGGGAAGTCAGGATTTTTCGCCCGTCGAGAGCCGAATGTATGTATTCTTTTTCATTAGTGAAAACGTCATATGCGGACAGTTCGCCGGAGGCGGCATAAACGCCGTATCTGTCGTAAACGGTCAGCGCGGAGAAATCTCCGAACTCCTCCATTTGGGCTGCCATTATTTCTTTCATCTCTTCAACCGAGCCGCTCCTCAGAAGCCGTTCCGCGATAGTTTCCGCGTTGGATTTCAACAGCCCGATTTTTGTCGCGACTACCGTATCCGCAATATCCAGCGCCAGAGATAGTTCCTGCTCCATCGTTTCCGTTATACTGCGTGTGGTGAATACTACGCTTGAGAAGTAATTCGCCACCGAGGCTGCAAAAAACACAAGCACTATGACCAGCGCTGCTTTTATACGCATAGACATATGATCAGCCCTTCCCAAAGTCGCTAATGTGAGCTGCGCCCATAACCCAACTAAACTTGTATGTACTCCTGCTTGCTCACGCGCCGCGCAAGCGCGACGAGTAACTAACTGACATATATTATCTTGTTTTTTGCTAGAGTTGTGAGTCAGTTAGTCGCTAATATCATATTATACCATCTTGTTTTGGTTTTTTAAATAGTGTATAATGCTCAAATAATATACAATGCATTATGTAGAAAAAACTGGCTTGGAATGTAGAAAATATTTTCAAAAAACATCATATTAATAAGGAGCCGGTGTATATGGGTCAGATTTATAGCGAACAATTTGATTTGGAAGCTTTGCTGATGTACAGAGGCCTTAACGTCAGGCATTTTGCGGAGGTCAATCCATCGTTTACGGTAAGTGAATACTTCGGTTTGGTATCGGAGCTTTTAAACATCGCGCCGGACGTCTCGCGCGCTTTAACAAATTTCGAAAACCGTAAAGGAGACAAGGACGACCGCCAAAGCCTGAACGACATGATCAACCTGTTGGACGAGATGGAATGCGAGGAGTTCATCATTGAATTTCACGCCATACTTGACTCATATGAACGGGAAGGCAACTGGAGGCTGGCGGCGACATACGCGAAAAGGGTGAGGGGCAGCTTCAACGATTTCCACGAGCGCATTCTAAAGACGAAAAAAGAGTATGATGAAAAGAGCCGGCCGGATCAGGAAAACGAAGCGTTTGCTGACGGAGCGGAGACCCTTGAGGCGGCTATACGGCGCATCGACGAGGAAAGCGCCGCCCGCTTACCCGTTGTTCTGGCTGTCGACGACTCGCCGGTGATACTGAAAACAGTATGGTCTATCCTGAAAGACGAGTATAAAGTGCTTACGCTTCCCAAGCCTGCGGAAATCGATAAAATTCTGCAAAACCAAACTCCGGACCTGTTCCTGCTGGATTATATGATGCCTGAACTGAACGGTTTTGAACTGATCCCTATCATCAGAAGTTATGAAAAGCACGCGAACACGCCGATCATATTCCTGACGTCCGAAGGGTCGATCGACAGCGTCACGTCGGCGCTCGCGCTCGGCGCGCGGGATTATATAGTAAAACCGTTCAAGCCGGAAACATTGCGCGACAAAGTGGGAAAGCACATAGGCAAAGGCTGAAATAAAAGCTCATGCGTTCGGCGGGTGCATGAACTTTTGGAAGGCAAAGCGCGTATGCAGGCATTATAAACCGGCATGCAGAAAAGCGTCGTAAGCGACGCTTTTACTTTCCGCAATGACGACTTGTGAGAGTTTACGTTTGCAGTTACCCATTTAGAATAGCTTCTATCTCTTCTGAGACAAGCTTGTTTTTTTCAAGCAGGCGTTCTACAAGCAGGTCGATTTTCATTCTCCCGGCCATTATCTCTATGATGGCGCTGTCCATTGACTCTTTCAATAAATCTGAAACGCGTGATGTTACCGTTTCAGCAAGCGGGCCTTTTGATATTTCACCCGGTGAAAGAACCGCCAAACCTACCTTGTCGTCCATCCCATACTCGCAAACCATTGCGCGCGCGATGCGTGTGGCGTTCTTTAAGTCACCGGACGCCCCGTTGGAAAGCCCGTCCCGATCACCGTAATATACAAGTTCCGCTGCCCGGCCGCCAAGCAGGGTGCGGATATGGTCCAGCATCTCGTCCGCTGTCATGACGGGTTTGGCGCTGCTGTCGGAATGCTCCATGTATCCTCCGTGGCCGCCGCGGGCAGTAATAGTCAAATACGCCGGCGCCGCCCCCGCAAGGTAGCATAGCCATGCATGCCCTGATTCGTGGCGGGCGAGGCGCTCTAAATACTCGTGTCCCCAGTCTTTCTTTTCGCCGTGCGTGCTTGTCTCAAAAGCTTCGTCCAGAATCTCGTCATCCAGTGCGACGCCGCTCTTTACAGCGATCCTGGAGGCGAATTCCAGCACCGTTTCCAGATGAGCCAGGCTTAATCCCGCCGATCTGCCCGCAATTCGCTCGATCATCGCCCCGGAAACGCCGGAAGCATTCCGAAGCTTTAGCTCAAGATAGCGTTTCCGGTCGTCTTTATCGGGTAAGTCGACCAAAATCTTGCGGTCGAACCTGCGAGCCAGCGCCGCGTCGATAGTGCCTATGCCGCCCTGGCTGTCTTCGATGTCGAAATTCGTGGCTGCAAGTACGAAAACCGGGCGCTTGGGATGGGATGAAAAACCATCCATTTCGGCAAGAAGGGCGTTGAGGGCCATTTCTTCGCCGTGTGCAGAATCGCCGCCACCGCGCGTCCGTCCTATCGCGTCGATTTCGTCGATGAATACTATCGAAGGCGCATACCGCCGTGCGCGCATGAAAAGTTCGCGCACTGCTTCCTCGCCGCTGCCCTGATACTTTGTGACGAACCCGCTGCCCACAGCCGGGATGTAAGCAGCCCCGCTTTCGCCGGCCATCGCCTTTGCGAGAAGAGTCTTCCCTGTTCCCGGCGGTCCATGCAACAAAACGCCTTTTGGGGGTTTTAGACCCTGGGCGGAGAACTTTTTCGTATTCTTCAGAAAATCCACAAAAAACGCAAGTTCTTCTTTTGCCGCACCCGCGCCGATAACATCGTCGAACCTTACATCAGGCTTTTCCGCCTCATCGAGGATGCTGCTCATGTCGCTCCCCCGCACTGAGCGCCGCAACGCAAAATCCCGCAGCCTTATCACAGCTTCTTTTTTGTCATCTGACAATTTAGGGGCTGTTTCAAAATACAACGTTTTCGATTCCGCTGAAAGGTCAGTCGCTTTGTTATGTAAATATAACTGATCCGAAATGCGGTTTACTTCCTCTGTGAAAGCGTGGAAATTCCCGTCCGGCCATCCGATTTTTCCCCGTACTCCCCTCCGGGTAAAAGCAGCCATCAAATCGTCGTCGATCGTCAAGTCGCCGAAGTCAAGCAAATATAGCGGTATTTCCGGAAGGCGGGCGTAAAATTCTCCGAACAGCTCGTTTATCGAGCGGAGCGCTGATGAAGCGATAGGGACATGATCGAAATAGCCGATCGTAGCGCCGAAGCCCGCAGGCTGCCCAAAATCTCCGCCGACCCGGGTTTCGTCCGCGTTTCCGGAGTAATCGACAGTAAGCCCTGCCAGTACGAATAGTATGTCCTGCTCTCCGGCAATTTTCAGCGCGCCCTCGATGTCTGAAGCGTCCCAAATCTTATAACCGTCCAGGTTCCGGCGCAAAGCCTCCGCAAAAGCCGTGTTGCCATAAAACAATATGCCGGGTTTCGCCGGATTTGTAAATAACTCCAGAATTTCTTCCGAATCTGCGGGTTCGGCCGAGAAACTGATTTTACAGAGGTTTGCGAATGCGTCCGAAAACCCCTGCCCCTCCCACAACCTGGAAAGCTTGAATATCTCGTTTTTGAAAAACAGCTCCGTTTGCGCGCGGAGCGTCCGCGCGTCCGCTAAACCGCCTTCGGAAAACAGCAATAAGGACGGCAACTTAGGATCGGTGCTGACGTCTACTTCGTATTGCTCACGAAACATCTCCGACAATCGCGTCAACTCGCCCGCCGCAATCGATTCCAGATCATGGGCTTGTAAATGGTTGAACATTACCGGGTAACCTGCCGCGATTCGTGAGCAGAGCGCGGGCGGAAAAAACGCATTCCCTGTGCGTGGGTCTATATCTGTTTCGAGCGCTTCCAATATTGTCTGGCGCGACAACCCGGCGCCGCTTTGCGACTCGTCATAAAGCCGCTTGCCCGCGTTCGTTGTGAATATGATCACGCTGTCCCCGAATGGCACATCCTCGTCTGTGAAATCGTCGTGAAGTATTCCTGCGTCAAGGATTTGCAGGAATAACTGTATTGTGTTGAGGTGAGCCTTTTCGATCTCGTCAAAAAGAAGGATGCATTCTGGGTTCTTTTTTACGAAGCCCGATAACGTGCCGGCTTTGGCGGCTTTATAAGAAGGGCTAATGCCGATAAGGTTGCTGTGCGCCTGATGGTCGGAGAAGCTGCTCATATCAAAGCGCTTGAACGGGCGGGATAAAAGCTTCGCCGACTCCTCTGCGAGATATGTCTTCCCGACCCCGGGAGGGCCCGCAAAGAGAAAAACAGCTTTCGGGCGTGCGTGTGAGTCGTCAGGGCCGGCCATGATTTCGGAGTTGAAGATCCCTTCGGTGAAAGCATGTACGGCGTGATCCTGACCTCGTACGATTTCCAGCAGTGAAACACGCAGATCCATCACCTGAACGACCAGACCGGCAAGCTTGTCAGCCGCGCCGCGCTTGTCCGGTTTCTGGCCGGAAACATCGCCGCCCGGCTCTTTTCCCTTTTCTTTAAAGCTGTTCTCCCCGAAGTAAATGGCTTTAATGATGGGGGGAGGATCATTGATCAGCACGGTCAACACGTCGGAAGCCAGAATTTGATCGTTTCTTGCGCTCTTTGAGGCTTTCGTCAGCAACTCGTTTTCCGCGACTCTCGAATCGCCCGATGGCGGCGATGCTTTCAGCGCGCGCCTGAGCATCGGTCTGGAACCGGGAGATATTCCGGCGTCGCTCAGTAATTTTCCGACCAGCCTGATATCGTCGTCAATATCGCCCTTATCGGCGACCGCTGAAAAATCTCTTTCCGCGGAACTTTCCGCAAGTTTTAGGATACCGAGGAAAATATGCTCGGGATACACGCCCCCGGAACCCGTGCCAACAACCTCGGCTTGCGCGCGTACCATCACGAAACGCATTGTAATGCCTAACTCCATTCCGCCACCTTCTAAACAATAGTAATATATACGGCGGAGATATTATCCTTACCGCCGTTTTCGTTAGCCGCGCCGACAAGCTTATTGACGATGCAGCCTCCTTCTGAAATAATCTCTGAGATTTCGCTGTCTTCGAGCATACCGTACATCCCGTCGCTGCACAGCATTATCGCGCCGCCGGGCCTTACTTTCTTAATGAATATATCTGGAATCGCGGGCGGAGGCATACCGATATATCTGAGAAGCCGGGAACTCGAAGGGTGGGCGCGGGCGTCTTCCCCGGTAAGTTCGCCGCGTTCAACCAGATGGGCGGCGACATTATGGTCTTTTGTTACCCGGCAGAGCTCCCCGCGCTCGTAAAGATAGCCGCGGCTGTCGCCTATGTTTACGAATAACGCACACTCGCCCACCAGCCACACGCCTGAAAGCGTTGCCCCAAAACGTCCCTCGCCGTAGTCATTACCCAGTTCGTGGACGATATCGTTTAGCGACCGTACTTTTTCTGTCAGTATACTCACGGCATGTTCAATGGTAGGGTCTTCTTTTAAGTCCAACAGCGCGTTTTTCATCATTTGAGGAAGCAAATGTTCTTTGATCATTTTGGATGTGTCCCCGCCGTCAGCCAGGCCTCCCATGCCGTCGGAAACGGCAAAAAAGCTTTCATCCGGCAACTCGATGACTTCATCTTCATTCGAAGACCGGCATTTACCGATATCTGCAAGACTGTCGCAGTAGTAAGAGTAGGCGAATACATCGTTTCTATGCTCGTTCATATGGTCATCCCTTTTTCTGTACAGCCTGCTCGATTTGCTTTTTCAGATCCGACGCGGATTTTGTTACTATGGCTGGATTGTCGATCAGTGCGCGGTCGATGACATCGGCTAAGGATTTGGGTATACCCGGATCGCGTTCTCTTATGGGTACAGCGGAATTTTTGAGGATCGCCACATGCGGGAGCATCCCATTGAAGTTTCGCGGGAAGCAGCCAGTCAGCATATAGTAATATGACGCAGCCGCCGCCCAGACATCGACCTGCGGTTCTGCGTACCGGTAATCAAGATATTGCTGACGCGGCATGAATGCCATTGTACCCGCGACAGCGCCTGTAGCTGTGATGCCGGTTTGACCTGACGCTTCAAATGCCTTCGCCAGACCAAAATCTGCCACTTTTGCGACCGCCTTGTCTGTTCCGTCGCTTAAGAATATGTTGTGCGGTTTGAAATCCCTGTGGACAACGCCATCATGACAGACATTTTCACCGTTGCCCAAAGTTGCTCTAATGCCGACGCCATGTGTGTAAATCAATCCTTCCAGCGCCTGGAGTATAATGCCGGTCGCCTTTTCCAGGCTGAGCTTCCCTCCGCTTTTCTGCATCAGGCCATCGACGCTGCCGCCTCTGCAGTATTCCATCAGTATGTAAAAGCCTTCCCCGATTTCCCCGGACTCATATTGGCGGATCACGTTTTTGTGATCAAGCTGCCCCATAAGCTGAGCTTCGCGCAGGAACGAGGCGCGCCCGCTTGCTTTGCCGGCTGTCCTGGGCAGCATGAATTTCAGGGCATATTGCGTACCGGCTTCGTCCTCGGCGAGCCAAACCTCGCCCATGCCGCCCTTTCCGAGGAGCTTGACCTTGCGGTATTTCCCTATATCCCGGAAAACGTCGCCGGCTTCGTTTCGCTTTACCGAATGATTCAACGCTTTACCGAGGCCTTTACGGCATTCCGGGCATATCTTGTATTTCCTGTCCGTGACAGATATGCTTTTCCCGCATATTTCGCACTTGACCGGAAGCCGGCCCTCCCGTTCCCGGGCCGACAAGCATGCCTCGCAAAGCGGTAAGCCTCCATGTTTTTTAGAGACGCCGGACGGAAGCTCGCAGTAGCAATCCGCACAATACAGCGGCGTCGAGACATCCATCCTTATTTCGCATTTATCGCCTATTCCGAGAATATCGCCGGATTTCACATAAACCTCATTCAATCTCTGTTTTCGCGCATCCTCGACCGACATTCCACGGGGCCTCTGACCTATTTTACACCCATTGAGGAATGTGCCGTTTAAACTGCCAAAATCGCACAATAAAACTTCCGGAGGTGAGATCTCCAGCAGGCAATGATATCTGGAAACAGTGCTTTCGGGAAGTACGATGGCGCAATCGCTATGCCTCCCTATAACAAGCTTTTCATGCTGGTCATAGCGGAATTGCTTCGAAGCGAGCTTACCTTTTGTTACGGTCAAAGTAATGCTGATAGGCATAGCAGTCTCCTGAATGCGCATCGCGCGCGGGGAATTCTACCTAGTGTATAAGGAATAAGAGTCTGTATCCTTATCATAATAGAACTTAATCTTATCTCCGGACAACTCATAATCCCATGCAGATATATAACCTTGCTGGTCAAAAAAGATTTGCCCGTCTTCGAGCCACCATATGAAGTCCTGCGTTATGTTCATACCTTCATGGAACAATTTGCCGGAACCGTCCGGGAAGAATTTCATTTCCGTAGATTCATTCGAAGCGTAATCGGGATCAAGGTTCACAGTGTCCGCCAATCTCCATGCTCCGGTTATTCCGCTGCTTTCATACTGGCTGTTTTCATATACAATATCAGAAGGAAGCGTATCACTTGATTCGATGTCAGCGCGCCTGTTTTCCCGGGTATTACTTGAACCATTTCCCCACGCTGTAAAAAAGCCATCAAAGGGCTTTACCAAGAAAAGAAAGCCGATAACAACCGCCGCCGCTATAAAGCACAGCGCGGCAACTGCGCCTTTGCGGGGCGGCTTAACTGCTTCATTGCGGCTGCCCGATCTGCCGCCCGGATCGTTTGTGCCCGAATCATGGTTTTCGTTAAGCGGTTTATCACTGTTCCGTTTGTCTGCTGTTTTTAAGCTGTCCGGAGGTTTTAAGACGCCCCGGCCATTTGTTGCGGCTATACCAGGCCCATTGCTTTTGCTCAGGCGTTCCAATGCGCCGCGTAACTCGCGCGCGCTGCCGTACCTGTCGTCCGCCCGGTACGCGCAGGCTTTTAAGACAATGCCGGACAACTCTTCACGCACATTGCGCAATGCGGGCAGCGGATTTCCGTCTAGCCGCCGCGTGATCGGCAGGTCTCCTCCCGAGATGCCTTCGAAAGGCATCTTGTTCCCGTTGAGTATGAAGTACATCGTCAAGCCAAGCGAGTAGATATCAGCACGGTTGTCATATCTTCGTCCGAATATTATTTCCGGGGCCATATAATCCTTGGTGCCGATGGTGGTCATCGTAACTTCATCCAGTTCCCTGGCGATACCGAAATCTCCGAGCTTATATACCCCGCTTCTTGATACGAAAACATTGGCGGGCTTTATGTCCCTGTGGATAACTCCGTGCCTCTCACATAACTCCAACGCGCGGGATAAATGTATGCCAAGCTTAACTACTTCCGCCGCTCCGGGCTTTCCGCGCTTAATGATTGTTTCGAGGCTTGTTAAAAGCTCCATCAGTATGAGGACGTCAAACCCGCTGTAATGCTTGCGTTTGACCTCCATGAAATCTTCGATAGAAACGATGTTTTTTTCGTTTCTCAAGCTGAACATGAACTGTATTTCTTTTTTTATGCGGTCAATATTACTCTCGTCAGTATTTTCTATCAGCTTTACGGCCCTGCGCTGAGACATGCCCAGGCTTTCACGGAAAACCTCGTAGACAGCGCCGAACCCGCCCCTTCCGAGGCAGACGTATCTGCCGTCGCGGTACGCGACTTTCCACGCGCCGAACAACGGCTCGTAATCGTGTATCTTTTCCTTCCTTTGCTCATCCATAGGTTTATTTGAAATACTTAAGGAATAAGATCAGGTCGCCCATGTCGACGATACCGTTACCATTCAGATCTGCGGCCGCAGCATCGATTTCAACGCCGGGACGCGCGAAATACCTCTGCATCAGCAAAAGGTCGCTCTCGTCGACCTTGCCGTCACCGTTTAAATCCCCGGACAACGTGCTGCTTCGGGCGTCCGGGGTGACAGTGAAGCTTAAGTTGACGGTCATTCTGATACCATTGTTGCCTGTGATTGTCAACGTGCCGTTGTAATTCGCATATCGCGCGGCAAGGCCGTTTACCGGCCTGACGCTTATCGTAGCAGTATCTCCGGCTCTTAAGGTTGCCGTGGACAGGCGTGAACTTATCTCAAAATTATCGCTGTTGAGCGTGGCAGACAAGCCGGTTATCTGGTTTAGGCCGATATTTTCAATAGTGATGATCTGCGCCATCCCTGCGTTGCTGTATCCTGTTTGCGCCGCAGCGAATGTTGTGGTTGACGGTCTCACCGCCGCCGCGTACGGTTGCTTTTGCTGACTGTTATCTATAGGGCTTGGGGGAATTACAGTATTTTGGGGGACAAGGACGGGCGGTGTATTAAAAGTCAACGTGTTACCGGAACCTGTACCGGACAGTGACACCGGGACAGACTCTCCATTTAGTATTACATCAGGTGGCGGATCAGACCATATATACCCTTCAAGCAGTGTCAGTACGACAGTTGCGAAGTATGTATTTCCCGCACGGAAAGCGCCTTCGTGCAGTGTTGGTAAGCTGCTTGTTACTCTGAACCATTTGATAGTTCCGGCATAACCATCCCTGCTTTCTATCCAATCCTGTGGCTGACGCCCGAGTTGCGGAACCTCGATATCTATAATAAGGATAACCGGTACTATATCGTTGGACCCGTTCTGTGGTGAGAAAATGAAGTTTTCATCGTCCCATATGATGGTTTGTCCCATAACATATGATTCGTCGGGTATATTGTTGTAGCTGACATCAATATATAAGTAACCGGCGCCGCCATCCAGCACAATCTCCGTCAAATCGTTATTGTTGCACTTGAGATTAACGAGGCTAATGAGACCGCTCATGTCAAGCGTTCCGGTAAGCGATTTACCGCTTATATCCAAACCGGTTATACGCTTGCTAACGGCGTCTTCGGACCATTCGGCGCCCGTCCAGTCTGCCGGGATATCTGAACCATCCGCTGGATCCGCCTTAGTCCAATCCAAACCGCAATTGTCGATTATACTATTGATTACATCAATATCGCCCGGATTGAATAATTCCTCCGCCGCCAATCCCGATGAAAGTAAAAGCGGGATCACACCCAGCAACAGGCATGCCGTCAGGAGCAGGAAGACCGGTGTTTTATTATATTTTATTTTCATGGCTATAAAGTCCCTCTGATAGGTAAATTTCGGGGGTATTGATGACCCCCTTACCAGTAACAGCTTGCTGAGGGTTCGGCAAGCGCCTTCATTTTTTTGTTGAATTATATATCATTATATGGTATTTTTCAAGTAGGAATTGAGCGTTGTATGAAGTCGAAACATTCTATAGAGTTCAGTGGGTATCCGGTAAACTGCTTTATAAGAAACGAGGAAGCCGTTTGATGAAGAAACATCTCGCCATATCTATAACCCTTATAATTCTGTTAGTTATAATATCGCCGATACCGGCGTTTGCCGCCGGTAATACGTTGACATTCTCCATTGAATCCAACATAAGTGTGATAAGAGGCGACGCCATTACAGTACCGGTAAACGTAAGCAACAATCCGGGATTCACCGCTGTCGGCCTGGTTGTGAATTATGACCCGGACGTGCTTACTATTACCGGAGTAAGCGCTCCCGTTTCTGCGATGCCGCTCAATCCCCAGTTTGCGCTGACGTCGAATCCCGGAACCCAGTGGATTTCGCTTATCAATATGAACCTTAACGACTGGACCGGTAACGGACCCGTCGCAAATGTGACTTTTAACGTAAAATCTGATGCGCCTCTTGGAGTAAGCGCTATAGCGCTTACTTTTACCGGTGTGCCGGACGGTACCCCATGCAACTCAAACGGCGATATTATAAGAAACTCGGTCAGGGTCACCGGCAGCGTGGACGTTACAGACGGCGGCGGCATTGGCGGCGTTAACACGACGCAGGGTACATCATCGGCCCCGCCGGCTGATGGCGGCGGCTCCGGTGAATTCATCGGCAACCTCTCCGGTAACCCGGAAAAAGCAGTTTCAAACGCATCAACCAATACTGCCGGTTTCGGGAGGGTACCGCAAACAGGTGTTGCGGATACTGCCGAAATAATCGCCGCTGCGGTCGTGATCCTTGTCGTTACTATTGTGTTATGGGGGCGTATATTGCTCAGCAAACGCAAAAAAAAGTCAGACAATGGCTGAACGAAAAACTATTCGGCCTGTATCAACGGAAAAGTCGGAGGGGTACGAACCAAATCCCTCCCGGCTTAAGCAATCGCGCCCAGAGCAAAAAAACACAGCTTCGGCAGCCTCTGCGCCCGAAACCGGCTCTACCGGAGAACCGGCGCACCAAAAGCCGGCCATATTCAAGGAAATCGTCTCTACGACAGTGTGGGCAATAGTCGGCACGATTTGTTCCGCTATACTCACAATAGTGATCATTGTGAATTTCGTCGATTTGCGCTCATTCAGAGCCAAGCAAAACGCATTACTGGAATTGGTTGATTCTTTCGAAACCTCGTCGGGGCATGAAGCAGATACGGCCCAATTTCCCTATGATAACACGTTAGATTCATTACCGCAGTACATCAGCGCTTTCGATACTGAGATGCGCGGCATTAATCCTGATTACATATGCTGGATCAAAATTGAAAATACGGTCGTAGATTACCCGGTTGTCCGCGGGGCCGACAATGATAAGTATTTAAACCTGTCGTTCTACAATGAACGAAGCGCGCTGGGCGCGCTTTTTATGGATTATCGCTGTACAGGGGAGCATGTACCGCACATTATTATTTACGGCCATAATGCCGGAAGCGGCGAGTTGTTTGGCGGTCTCCGCAATTTTCTGGACGAACGGTATCTTGCTGATCACACGGTCATAAGCCTGAAAGTAAACGATAACATCGTTGATTATGAGATATTTTCCGCAAGGGAATCAGACGTAACAGATCCGGCTTATGATCTTGATTTCGGACATCCCGGCGCTTTCAGCGCTTTTGCGGAAAAATGCGGCGCCCCGTCGGACGCCGCGCAGATACTTACACTTTCTACTTGCGTGAGCGCAGGCAATAACGACGCAAGAGTCATCGTTCAGGGAGCGCTCCGGGATATTGAGGCTACCTGACGATCTTTCCGTCATATAAGCCGTTGGCTTTCACTATTATCTCCGCGCCTTCGCGCAAAGGGGACCAGGCATCCGCGCCGCCGCTGACAAGGTAACTGTCGCCGTATTCGGTAAGGATATCGACGTCCACACGCTCGGCCCGGACGCCGGTTTGCAAATAAATAAAGGTCGCCCCGTAGTCGTCGAGTTGTATAGCCTCTTTCGGCACGCGAATACCCGTGACAGTATCGAAAACTATATCGGCCCGCATATACCGCAGCGGGGCGACGTCATGGACAAACCTGTCGCAAGAGAACAGTACGACGCATTCGCCGTCTTCCCTTCTGCCTATGTTTTCGACCCGCATATCTACCCGGGCATGGTAAGCTCCGGAGAACTGTACAGCGATCTGCTGCCCCGGGGACAGGCGGACCGCGTCCGCGCCGTTCATAATAGCCGCGTAGTACCACTTGAACTCGGTCACAAGTTTACCGGCATTGTTGGCGGCGGACGGAGTGCGGAAAAGCTCCATCAGATCCGGGGGCATTATCTCGGTAAGCGCCCCCGGTTTTACGCGCTCAAAACCGTCGACGACTTGTGAAAAGACGCCGCTTACAGGGGCATATACGGTCCTCATACCGGCACTCCTGCCCTCCAGCGTTTCGAGGCGTTTTTTCAGGTCCGGAAGCTCCGACCCGGACGAGGCGCCGCCCGTGAAGATATTTGATTCTATGCTGACGGACAATTCGTCAAGCGCGCTCAGGTTGCCGCTGTGTACAGCCATAGAGAGCGCCATCACGCTTTGCAAACAAACGGACTCGGCGGAAGCGCCGGGCGCTTCGAGCTGCGCTATCCTGAGTCTGAGGGCACGGATCTCGCTCGCGGTCTCGAGCGCCGAAGTGGTTGTGTATTCGACCGCCACAGCTTGCCCCGAAGCTACCTTTTCACCGTCGGCTACGATTGGTAATACTGCGGCGCTTTTTTCATCCAGCACCGTTTCTGTGCGGACTATATACCCGTGCGCTGAAAACATCTCTTCGACTGAGTAGCTTATCGCCGGCGTGGTCACATATGTGTTCATAGCCGCTCTGTAAACATACACCCCGACATAGCAAGCGACAGCTAGAAACAGCACGGCGGTAATTAGTTTAATGAAGAAATCAGTACGTTTCATTTTTCATTGATCCCGTCCGCCTTTGGCGGACGCCCCTCATATGGTTTGAAAGCTTGTCTTTCAAATTTTGACTCCGTAATTATGGATTGCACTGTTGACTCTATTTCCGGCGCTTCACTCCACGTCACCCAGTTGACGCCGGAGTCGCGGCGCAGCCACGTGAGCTGGCGTTTCGCGTAGCGGCGGGATTCCTGTTTGATCCGCTCGACAGCGGCAGCCATATCGCAGCAGCCATTGATCGCGTCCGCCATCTCCTTGTATCCTATAGCCTGCATCGCCGTGGAGCCGGGAGGGACGCCCATATCGAGAAGGGAGCGTACTTCGGCTTCAAGGCCCTGGCGGATCATCGTGTCAATGCGCGCGTCGATCCTCGCGTAAAGCGTATCCCTTCCGGCAAAAGTGAGCGCGTATTTCACGGCGTCGTACCGCGGAGGCGTCAGCTTCGTTGCGTGGTCATGCTCAGATATCGTTACCCCGGTCGTTTCATATACCTCTATAGCCCGGACTATCCGTTTTTTATCCTTGGCATTTAGCTTCGCGGCGCTTTCAGGGTCGAATCTGCGGAGCTTTTCAAGCATCGCTTCACCGCCACGTTCATCGTAATCTTCCTCTATCTCCCTGCGCCGTGCCGCGTCGCCGCGCGCTGAGAATTCAAGGCCGGATATAAGCGAGTCAATATACAAACCTGTGCCGCCCGCGAGTACAGGCTGCTTTCCGCGTTTCAGAATGTCGTCGATACACCCGGACGCTTCGGCGACGTAACGCGCCGCGGAATAGTCCTCCCACGGCGGAATGACGTCCAGCATATGGTGCGGCACGCCCAGCTTTTCCTGTTCCGTCGGCTTCGCCGTGCCAATATCCATATGTTTATAAATCTGCATCGAGTCGGCAGAGACGACTTCGCCGCCCACTGCTTTCGCAAGCGCCGCGCCAAGTATGCTTTTACCCGTCGCGGTCGGCCCTGTTATGACTATGAGTTTTCTCATATTCTTTTAAAACTGCGGTCGAGCGCGGTTTTTGTGAGTTCAAAAGCGACCGGCCGGCCGTGCGGACAGTGCGTTACTTCACCGGACAACACACGCGCCGTCAGCGCTCTTAGTTCACCCGGCTCCGACGATCTACCCGCCTTTATCGCCGCCTTACACGCGACAGAGCGGAAAATGGCGTCGAGCCGGGCAGGCTCAGCCGTTCCGCCGAGCTTGAGCTGCGCGCATATTTCGGATAATACAGATTCCGTATCCCCGATGTCTATCTCCGAAGGTATACCCCTGACCGCGACCGAGTCCTCCCCGAAGCTATCGACGATGAATCCAAGCTTTTCGAGGATTTCCGCATTTTCAAGAAGGAGCGTTGCGTCTTCATACCCTTGCCGGCAAATGACAGGGGTCAAAAGCGCCTGCGACATCGGCTCGTAACTGCCGCTTCGCAGCGCGTCGAAATGGATGCGTTCATGCGCGGCGTGTTTGTCGATAAACCACACGCTGCCGTTGTGTTCGAAGATTATGTATGTCTTCAGCGCCTCGCCTATGACCCGGAATTGCATGTCGGGCGATTCCTGCGAAGCCGGCGCTGTTTCGGGCGACAGCGCGAGTCGTGTTTGGTACGGGGCGGAGGGGGAGGCAACGGCGGAGTGCGGCGAGTTGTCATGATGCATGAGCGGACGCTCCCGGTACGGGACATCCGGGGAGGCGGCAATTGATAATTGGGAGCCGCCGATGACTTGTCTTTCTGAAGGGAGCAGCGCCTCCACAGGAGCCGCCACTGCTGGTTTGCGGGACGCTATGACTGAAGAATCCCGAAACTCCTGTACCGCAACGCATTGAGATTCTTCGCTGCGCTCAGAATGACACTTTGTGTTGTAGGGGCGATTATCAATCGCCCGTTGCGCATGATCGGTATCTTTAGTGAGCAGCATTCCACGTTCCGCATTGCTAATCGCGCCGAGCGCCGCGTAATAGACGCTGTCGAAAACCTGTTTGTCCGAGACGAACTTGACCTCCGTTTTCGCGGGGTGGACGTTGACGTCGACATTGCCCGGCTTTGTCGTAATATACAGCGCGCAGGACGGGTATCGACCCGACATATGCGTGTTTGCATACGCCTGCTCGAGAGCGGCCTGAAGTGTGCGCGACTGTATAGCCCTGCCGTTTATAAAAAAGAACTGGTAGCCGCGGTTTCCGCGCGCTGCGGAAGGGCTCGATATATACCCCGTTACCGCAATAGTTTCATCACTTGATTCAGCCTTGATTAGCCCGGAGGCGAACTCGCGCCCGAACAGGCTGTATATACACGAATCGGCGCGGGAATCCCCCGGCGTGTGGTGTTCGGTTTTTCCGTCTTTTATCAATCTGACGGAAACCTCGGGATGAGATAATGCGCAGCGCAGAACGGCGGAAGCGGCGGCCGAGCCCTCCGCGCGGTCGGACTTCATGAATTTCAGCCGCGCCGGCGTGTTGAAAAACAAATCGCGCACGATTATCGTCGTCCCCTCAGGGCAGCCGGCCGGAGACATACTCACGACGTCTCCCGCTTCCAGCAGAAGCCTTACGCCTTCCTGTGAACCCTGTTCGCGCGTCAGCAGTTCTATTCTGGACACGGCGGCGATCGCGGCGAGCGCTTCGCCCCTGAAACCAAGCGTACCTATAGCCTCCAGCCCCTCCGCGCCGCGCAGCTTGCTTGTAGCGTGGCGCAAAAAAGCGGTCCGCGCATCTTCCGGGGCGATGCCGCAGCCGTTATCGGTAACGCGTATATACGTCATACCGCCTGCGTTTATCTCAACGGTAATGATCCCCGCGCCGGCGTCTATCGAGTTTTCGACCAATTCTTTTACGACGGAAGCAGGCCGCTCAACGACCTCTCCCGCCGCGATAAGATCCGCAACATGCGGTTCAAGCTCTAGTATTTTAGGCAAATCGTCCTCCTTGCCTCAATTTCACTACCGGTATACGATCGGCAGGCCTTTAACATTAACAGGGTCGACGTCCAGCAGCGCGATATCGCCGACTGTGCAGTCTATATTCGTCACATCGATCATCGTATGCAGCAAGCCGACGCTTCCGAGCACGCGCGCTCGTTGCCCGTTTAGCCTGACGTAAGCCGTACTGCGGCGGTATCTGGCGATATCAAAAAGGCTTCTCTCCACTATGTAGCGGTCTACGCCGAAGCCGTGGAAATACCCGACGGACAGTATCGCGATCTTTGTCGGGGCTTTCGTTACGAACCCGCGTTCGGCGCCGATATTGTGCCCTTTCGGGAACCAGCCGACTTCTTCGAGCCCCGCTTCGATAAACCCTACGCGCGCCAGGCCGGGGACGACCTTGCCCGGTATCCTGCCGGAAAGCGCCGTATCTACGCGCACAGCGTCCATAAGCTCAATATCGTACTTGAATAACGCAGCGGAGTCGCACGCGTGCGCCGCGCCCGGCTCGAGGCCCATGTCTATGAGCCGGTCCAGTACAGCGTTGAACTTATCAAGCTGCAGCAATGTAAGCTTTTTGCTGCGCCATGATGCGGAAAACGTCGTGAATGTCCCGACGACGCTGAGCCTGGACATGTATTTATAAATAGCGGCGACCTTGTCGAGTTCCGCAGGCTGGAATCCGTAGCGCCCGAGCCCTGTGTCTATCTTGACCTGGATCTCGGCCGTCATACCCCGCGATTCGGCAATGCCGTTGATAGCTACCGCCGAGTCGTAGGATCCTACTGTGCAGATCACGTTTTGCGATAAGAGTTCTGTGATCTCATTCGGGTCCGCCGTGCTTCGGAGCATCATCAGACGTTCGCCGGTAAAGCCGTTCTGGCGCAGGTTTTTTGCGTCTTCCGGGTCGGAAACGGCGAAGCTCCGGATGCCCTCGTCGCGCAGAAACTGGGCGGTACGCAGCAGCCCCATCCCGCCGGCGTTCGCGCTGAGGTCGGCGATCACCGCCGCGCCTTGCGCGCGTTCCTTTATTGCGTGGAGGTTATTTCTGACCATTCGTAGGTCTATTACAAGGTTTTTCAATGAACTCACCCTACTTCGTTGTTTGTTGCTTGCAGGGGCGGATCCAATATCCGCCCTGACGGTACCAGCTTCCGTCCTTGTTGTTGATTATATATTATATTGATTGTAATTTCCATAGTGAAATGATAAAATCAGCAAATAAATGCGGACATTCGTCGCAGCTTTCACGGGGAAGCCGGGCTTTCACTCCGTCTTGTGTTCAAAGTCGCCGCGCCGGCTCCAACGCCGTACCAACGCTTTATGCCTACCCCGGCATGTGCTGGTGGCCGGCTGGGGCTCCGAATCACACTGCGCCGGAGTGAAAGCCCGGCTTCCCCGTGAAAGCTGCTTAAAGATCGACCGGTTATAACATATCAGGGAGCATTATTAGATTGGAAATTACGGCAGCAGAGATAGATAAGCAAAAAGCGATCATGCGGTTGGTGCATGACATTTCGGCGGAGCGTCCGGCGGCGCCGCTGGCGTATGTCGATACTTACGGCTGCCAGCAGAATGAGGCCGACAGCGAGAAGCTGCGCGGTATGCTTGCGGAAATGGGTTATGACCGGACAGACGACGAGTTTATGGCGGATGTTATCGTGATAAACACGTGCGCCATACGTGAAAACGCGGAAAACCGCGTTTTGGGCAATGTCGGCGCGCTTGTGCATACTAAAAAAGCGAAGCCGTCGCAGATCATCGCTTTCTGCGGGTGCCTCGCCGGCGTACCTGAGACAGTTGAAAAAATCCGGCAGTCGTACAGGCAAGTCAGCCTTGTATTCCCGCCGAATCTGTTATGGAGGTTCCCTGAGTTTTTACATACCAAGCTCACGGATAAAGGCCGTGTGTTCGGCGGCGACGGCGGCGACGGGGCGATAGCGGAGGGTTATCCCTTAATACGCGAGGGTAAAGTCAAGGCGTGGCTGCCCATCATGTACGGGTGCGATAATTACTGCTCCTACTGCATCGTGCCGTATGTCCGCGGCAGGGAGCGGAGCCGCAGGCCGGGCGTGATACTCGATGAAGCGCGCAGGCTCGTCGCTGACGGGTATAAGGATATTACCCTGCTGGGGCAGAACGTAAATTCTTATGGAACGAGCCTGAATGAGGGCGTCGATTTTGCCGCGCTGATAAGGCGGATAAACGACATCGACGGCGAGTTCCTTATACGCTTCATGACGAGCCACCCCAAGGACGCTTCGCGCGAACTCTTCCTCGCTATGGCGGAGAGCGAAAAAGCCGCCCGCCACGTACACCTGCCGTTTCAGTCAGGCAACAACCGCATCCTGAGAGCGATGAACAGGGGATATACACAGGCGGAATACCTTGAAAAAGCGGCGATCGCGAGGGAACTCATGCCGGATATCGTGATAACGAGCGATGTGATAGTCGGCTTTCCGGGCGAAACTGACGAGGAATTCGAAGACACGATGGAACTGGTCAAAAAAGCGCGGTTCGACGCGATGTTCACATTTATATACTCGAAACGTCCGGGTACTCCCGCCGCGGAGTTACCGGACACTACGACGCGGGAGGAAAAGCAAGTCAGGTTCGACCGTTTGCTCGAATTGCAAAACGCGGTCTCGGAAGAAAAGCACGCGCAGTATGTCGGGAAGACGGTGCGGGTGCTTGTCGATGAGGAGTCAGGTGATGAGCGTTACCCGCTCAAGGCGCGCACAAACGGAGGGCGGCTCGTGCATCTGCCCGGCACCGCCGGCCCGATCGGCCGTTTCATCGACGTAAAAATAACTCACTGTAACTCATGGTCGCTTTTCGGCAGCTGAGAGGAAAAGAAACCGAGGGAGCTTCAAGTGACTATTGTGATAAATTACCTATTGACAAACAATATTATACAGCGTATAATATTACACATTGCAATATACTGTATTGAGAAGGTGATGATATGGTCTTTCAAATTGGAGCGGCGCTGCTGGACGCGTGCTTACTGTCGGTATTGTCGCAAAAGGATGCGTACGGATACTCCATAACGCAGAATATCAAGGAGATACTCAATGTTTCCGAATCAACGCTTTACCCCGTCCTGAGGCGTCTGCAAAAGGATGACTGCCTCACAGCTTACGACATACCTTTTGACGGGCGGAACAGGCGGTACTACCAAATAACGGATTCCGGGAGGGAAAGACTGAATGAATATCTCCGCGAGTGGGATGATTACAAAGAAAAGGTCGATAAACTATTGTCAGGAGGTGCGAAGAGTGAACAGGCGTGATTTTATTGATGAACTTAAAAAAAGACTGCGGAAACTGCCGTATGACGAAATAAAAGAAGCCGTCGATTATTACGAAGGGTATTTCGACGACGCGGGGCAGGAAAACGAAGAAGCCGTACTCTCCGAACTGGGTTCCCCGTCTGCTGTAGCCGCACAGATAATCGCTGGCTTTGCGGTAAAAGCAACTAAAGAGGAATCTGTAAAAAAATCCTGGCGTACTGCATGGCTTGTCGTCCTCACCGTGTTTGCGGCTCCTGTCGCGGTTCCATTAGCGCTGGCTGCGGGGCTCTTGGCAATTGCGTTTATCATTGTAATCTCAGCATTTCTCTTATCGCTTTTTGCCGCAGCCATCTGTTTGGTTGCTGGCGGAATTATAGGTGTTGTTATAGGTATCCTCGTTATCGCCCAGAGCGTTCCCACAACATTGTTCCTGCTGGGGCTCGGGCTTTTACTGCTCGGGGGCGGCGCGGCTGCCTTCATCGGGACGAAGACTATGTCAAAAAAATGTTTTAGATGGCTGGCGGAACTGGTAAGCCGCTTTATTCTAAGGAGGAACTCTAAATGAAAAGAAAATGGATCATAATCATTGCCTTGGTCGTGGTCGGCTTGTTTCTGTCGGCAGCGGGATTTTTAATGGGCGCGAGCCGGGCGATCTATTGGAGCAGCAAAGGATTCAGTGTGACCGGCGGAGAAATAAGCAGGGTCACGGAAGCGGATCTGGGGTATTTTAAAGGTATTGATATAGACGTCAGCTTTTGCGACGTCGAGTTTATAAACTCAGACAAATATGGTTTTGACGCATGCGGTTATGACATGGAATGGGATTGGGCGTTGGAAAACGAAGTCCTCAAGATAGCGCATGTAAGACGTACAAAGTTCCAAATCATGAACTTCGGCGATACATCGACGGATAAAAACTATGTAAAAGTCTATCTTCCGGCGGATTCCGATCTTAGGACTGTAGAAGTAAAGACACGCAGCGGGAACGTGAGCCTCGGCAGGTTTTCCGCAGAAAGTGTAAATATCAGCAATTCATTCGGCAACGTAAACCTCTACTCCGTCACAAGCGGCGAGGCGCATATCGGATTGAACAGCGGAACAATAACCGGCACAGACATAAGCGCCGGCAATCTGCTGAAAATCGACAACTCATTTGGCGAGGTCAAACTTCGTTCAGTCATAAGCGGCCTTTTGCAGATCGACCTGAACAGCAGCGACTTTGCCGGTTCGGATATAAACGTCCGAAACCTTTATCACAGCAACAGATTTGGCAAAAACAGCTTTCATACAGTAAGTGCGGAAAGATTCACAGCCGACTGTAATTCCGGTGATTTGGAACTGGACCGGTGCGAATTTGGCGATATGGTCATAACAAGCAGATTTATGGACATAACAGCCCGCGGCATTACTTCATCAAGAGCGGACATTGACGTAAACAGCGGTGATATCAGGCTTGACGGGGAGCTTTCAGGCGAAACCGTGATTCGCTCAAGATTCGGCGGCGTCAGGCTGAATACTTCAATGGAGAAGTCCGATTATTCTTACGATATATCCGTCAAATTCGGAAATATCAAATTCGACGGCGACCGGCTGGGGGACGATACATCGATAACGGGTGGCAGCGGGTCTGTTCATAGCATGAAAATCACGGTATCGAGCGGGGACATAGAAGTGAACTTCGCGAAGTAAAATAGGAAAGCAAGGGGACGGTTCTAAAAAGCAAGGGCCAAAAAGCAAGGGGACGGTTCATCTGCTTGCACACAAAGCAAGGGCAAAGCAAGGAAAAAGCAGGGGGACGGTTCATCTGCTTTGGAAAGCAGATGAACCGTCCCCTTGCTTTTTGGAACCGTCCCCTTGCTTTTCTACTTCCGGAAGACCGTAAGCGGGTATTCCCGGTTGCCCAGCGTTACGCTCTGCTCATCCACATTTTTGTAATCATGCTTTTTATAAAACTCAATAGCGCGGGCGTTCGCCGAGAGTACATCCAATACAAAATGGCTGTACCCTGCTGCTGCCAGCGCTTCTTCTATTTTTACCATCAGATCGTGACCATAGCCTTTGCCGATAAAATCATGACGCAAGTAGATCGCTGTGATTTCACCGTCGTCCGGGTAACCGCCGGTAGCCGACGTGCCGTATGCCGCTGCACCGATAATCTCACCGCAGCAGCGCATAGTGAAAAAATCTTTGCTTCCCTCATCAAAAAACTCTTGCAGCCTGCAAAACCGCGCGTCTATTGTCATTGAGTCGAGAAAATCATCGCTTACGATGCTTCTGTATTCCGCTCGCCATGTATCATGCAAAAATGCGGCGATCTCGTACAGTTCATCACGGGCTGCCGGTTTGATTTGTACCAGGTCAAGCAAGTACTCGCGGCTGTCAAAGAATCTGACGCCGTCTACATGCGGGGTCAGATCGTCGCGGTCATAGGCAAACCCCAGCTTCTCTATCACTCTTGCGGAAGCGGTGTTCTCCTTCGCGTGGCCGCCTGATATTCTCCTTATGCCGAGATTCGCGGTGACAAACCGCAGGATCGCCTTCATCGCCTCGGTCGTATACCCCTTTCCCCAGCTCGACTTCTTTATATTATAGCCGACTTGGAAAAGCTGCCGGCTTTCTTCCCA
>Ga0082212_10002049_pt1 | contig 29645 bp, 25 predicted proteins | sample TergutNt197P3_FD_71548 | JGI IMG/M metagenome (GOLD analysis project Ga0082212, IMG submission 71548) | Neocapritermes taracua P3 segment gut microbial communities from Petit-Saut dam, French Guiana - Nt197 P3 | ecosystem: Host-associated > Arthropoda: Insects > Digestive system > Gut ...
TGAGTAATCCTTAATTGCAATCTTTCTTATCATATGTATTTGATTTTCAAATACAAAGATACAAAATTAAATCGAATATTCCAAATAAAAAAAACTGCCCAAAAACTTTTTGAACAGCCTCCTTTTGATAGTCTTAAAAAAATCAGTATCTTTGCAAAACTATTCCGCAAAAACAAGAAACAGATTGATAAAGAGATTATTGATTTTATTTTAGATTGGACAAGAACGCACACATTTTATACACAAAGTGATTTTTTCAATGGCTGAAAATGATGCTGTGGTTGATATGAAAACTGCCAAAGAAGCCTGCTTGGAATTGATGAAACACAATATTGGCACACCAACCGATTCGCAAAGATTGAAACGATCGCTTTTAGACAAAGATTTAATTTTAAAAACCATAACAAAAGAACAAACTTCTTACCAAGTTGCCGATGTGTTCTTCTCACGTTGGTTAGAAAGAGAGTTTTAAATTACCTTGCACGAAAACACAAGGTAACTATTTATTATATTTTTAACAAAATAAATATCATTATGATATATTCTCGACAAAAAACCATTTGGTTGTTTGGAAATTCAAATGAAATTTTGTACTTTTGTACCCGAATTTTTAATGGATTGCTTCGGGCTGTCGCCCTCGCAATGACGGGAAATGCATAAACAATTAACAAATGAAATTACAGGAAGTATTAAGTGAATTAAAAAGGAGATTTCCGAACGAACAGGAGTATCATCAAGCCGTAGAAGAAGTGTTGGGCTCGATTGAAGAGGTATATAACCAACATCCCGAATTTGAAAAAGCAAATCTGATCGAGAGGCTTTGTATCCCGGACCGTATTTTCTCATTCCGTATAACTTGGGTAGATGATAAAGGAAATGTCAAAGTCAATATGGGATACCGTATTCAACATAATAATGCGATAGGACCGTATAAAGGCGGCATTCGTTTCCACAGCTCGGTGAATCCGTCGATACTCAAATTCCTTGCTTTCGAACAAACTTTCAAAAATGCCCTAACAACTTTGCCGATGGGTGGAGGTAAAGGTGGCTCTGATTTTTCTCCAAGGGGAAAATCTACTGCCGAAATTATGCGTTTTTGTCAGGCATTTATTTTGGAATTGTGGAGGCATATAGGACCCGATACCGATGTTCCTGCCGGCGATATAGGTGTAGGCGGTCGTGAAGTGGCTTATATGTATGGAATGTATAAGAAATTAGCCCGCGAAAATACCGGCACTTTCACCGGCAAAGGAATCGAATTCGGAGGCTCTTTGATTCGTCCGGAAGCAACGGGTTACGGCAATATCTATTTCCTGTTGGAGATGTTGAAAACCAAAAATATAGATATCAAAGGCAAACTCTGTTCCATTTCCGGCTCGGGTAATGTGGCTCAATATACCGCCGAAAAACTGATCGAACTGGGAGCAAAAGTAATTACTCTCTCCGATTCGGACGGTTATATCTACGACCCGGACGGAATTGATCGCGAAAAGTTGAATTACGTGATGGAACTGAAAAATCAATATCGCGGACGTATCCGGGAATACGCCGAAGAATACAACTGCAAATATGTGGAAGGCGCACGTCCCTGGTCTGAAAAATGCGATATAGCACTTCCATCCGCTACCCAGAACGAAATCAACGGAGAGGAGGCAAGAACATTGGTAGCCAACGGATGTATCGCCGTTTCGGAGGGAGCCAATATGCCCTCTACTCCCGAAGCCGTTGAAGTATTCCAACAGGCAAAGATATTGTATGCTCCGGGGAAGGCTGCTAATGCGGGCGGCGTAGCTACTTCCGGATTGGAAATGACTCAAAATTCTATCCGCTTGTCGTGGAGCCGCGAAGAAGTAGATGAAAAATTAAAAGGCATTATGAAAGGCATACACCAACAATGTGTGAAATACGGAAAAGAAAGCGATTCCTATACCGACTATGTCAAAGGAGCAAATGTTGCCGGCTTTATGAAAGTGGCAAAGGCAATAATGGCGCAGGGGGTAATATAAGTTAAGAGTTAAGAATTAGGGGGAACTGATTGTCACTCTTGATTTTTAGAAACATACCGTTCTTAATATCACAAAAAAATACTATTTTTGCACCTTAAATAGTTAAGTGAAATGAGAAAAGGTGTTGTTATTTTGCTGCTTCTGTGGGGAGCAGGGCTTTCTGTCTTTTCGCAGGAGGTTTTATATAGAGCAGGGATTCACAGTTTTTTCGACAACAATGAATTTGCCGACTGTCCGGTTGGAGATTCCCAAACCATGGCAGGCGTGCATCTTGTTCCCCAAATAGGATTGGAATGGAACGCCAAACACCGTATTTTTGCTGGCATAGATGCCATGCACGAGTTTGGCAGCGAAAAAATCTTCGGGTATCACGATCCGATTGCCTATTATGAATTCGACGGTAAACCTTTCCGGTTTTATATGGGCGCGTTCCCCCGTAGAATGGCATTGGAGAAATATCCGCTCTTCTTTTTTGAAGACTCCATCCGCAACTATCGTCCAGTAGTGAATGGCTTGTTCTGGGAATATTATTCCGAAAAAGAAAATTTTTTTAATGTTTGGTTGGATTGGACGAGCCGCCAGACTTTCGACAATCGCGAAGCCTTTTTTATGGGATGGTCGGGACGGTATAATCACGATATTTTGTATGGACAGCACTTTGGCTATATGTATCATTTTGCAAGTTCGATGGATCCCGACAGACATACTCATGTGAACGATAACGGTCGTCTTTGGACAGCGCTCGGGGTGGATTTATCGTCAAAAACATCCTTGGACGAATTGGATGTCAATGCCGGTTGGGCGGTCGGATTAGAGCGCAACCGGGCAGCCGGCGACAGTTGGCATACGCCGCAGGGATTGCTTTCGGAAGTGAGGGTGGAATATCGCGGTTTGGGCTTGTTTAACACCTACTATAAAGGTGGTTCGCAAGGTAAGTTCTATGATGAACACGGTACGAAACTGTATTGGCACGACCGGCTTTACCGCGCAACCCGCTACGACCGCTTGGACGGATACCTCTATCTGATGAAAACCGACGTGGTTACCTTGAAGTTCATTTTCTCGCTCCATTTTGTCGATCCGGGAATGTACACCCAACAGCAGTTTTATGCCACTTTCGATTTGGATAATTTGAAAAATAAGAAACAGGGTAAAAAATATCAATACCTTTGGGATAATTGGTTTAAATAACTATGCACAGATTTATGGAAAAATTTAAAAATCACATCATCAAAAAGGATTGGAGGCTCATTTTTTTAGGCTTCCTCGTCCTGTGGATTTTTCTAAATTTTCTGCAATCTGTTTTTACCGAAATACATAACGACGAAGCCTATTACCTTTTATACGGCGAATACCTGTCGTGGGGCTATTTCGATCATCCGCCCATGATAGGATTGATGGTTTATATTTCCAATCTGTTTTTCGACGGAAATCTTTCAATACGTTTTATGACGATTCTTTTCAACGCTGCCACTGTTTTATTCTGTTGGAAACTGATCGATGAAAAACTGCCCAATTCAGGGAAAGTGTTTACATTTTTTATTATCGCCGGCTCATTGGTTATGTTTCAGGTTTATGGATTTATTACTACTCCGGATGTGCCTTTTTTGCTCTTCACCGCATTTTTTCTGTGGAGCTACAGAAAATTTTTAGAGAAAGAATCGTGGATTGCCGTTCTGTTGCTTGCTGTTTCAATGTCCGGTTTGATTTACAGCAAATACCACGCCGTAATGGTTATTGGGCTTATCATCTTGTCTAACATAAGGCTGCTGTCGCGTTATAAATTCTGGGTTGCCGGCATATTGGCTTTGCTTTTATTGGCTCCGCATATCTATTGGCAGGTGGCGAACGATTTGCCCAGCATAAAATACCATATAGGTGACCGGAACAACGGCTTTGAATGGCCCTGTTTCTTGGGCTATGTCCCCAATCAAATGGCGGTTTTCAATCCCTTGACCTTGATTGCTGTAGTATATATTCTGATAAAACACAAAGCAAGCGGTGTTTTTGAACGCGGACTGTATTTCCTGATTATCGGATTTATTGGTTTCTTTTGGGCACTTTCGGTCATCCGCTATGTTGAGCCGCATTGGACAATAGCCTGTACAATTCCCATTATCGTATTGGTGTACAATCATAGCAAAGAAAATGATAAACTGTTGCGATTTGTAAGAAGATGGATAGCGCCTTCGGTACTGCTCATCTTGCTTGCCCGCATTGTTTTGGCATGTGGTCTGCTTCCCGAACGATTGGGATTTAACGGCAAAGAAAAAAAGAGCCGAGCGATCGAATCCATAGCCGGAGATTTACCTGTCGTCTTCACCGGCTCTTTTCAGTTGGCGTCCAACTATCGCTTCTTCACCCGGAATGAATCGCTTTTATTGAGCGCCGCCGACACCCGTTATACACAGTTCGATTTCTTACAAAAGGAATTGGCATATCAGGGAAAACCCGTCTTCGTCTGCGTTCCCGCAACCGAAAAATCTCAACAATACCAAATAGGGGATTTTGCATTTGAAGGTTATTTTGCCGAACGTTTTCAGTCGGTCAATCGGGTGAAAATTGAATACGATTTGACGAAAAAGATATTTTATTCCGGCGATATCATTTATATTGATTTTGAAATCATCAATCCTACGGAAGATGCTATTGATTTCCAACATACGGAGTTTCCCGTAACTTTGCGGGTGGGCTATGGTTCTACCTCCGGCAAAAGAAGATTTGAATTTTTCGATTGTGAATTGGACGAGCCGGTGCATATCCTTCCGGCAAACGGATCGCTCAAAAGAACATTGAAAACGGTTATTCCCAACTTCGCTCCCAATCGTTATCAATTTTTATTGACTTTAAGCACGCCGGTTTGTTCGGCTCGAAACAGTTTGTTTATTCCTGTAGAAATAAAAGAAAAGAAATGATCGATAAAGTAATATTTCTTAAATTCCTCAAATTTTGCATCGTTGGCTTTTCCGGAATGATTATCGATTTCGGGACAACTTGGCTATTGAAAGAAAAATTAAAAGTAAATAAATACATCGCCAATTCCTGCGGATTTATCTTAGCAGCCTCTTCCAATTATTTTTGGAATCGCATTTGGACATTCCAAAGTGAAAACAACCACATAGGAAGCGAATACCTTTCTTTTTTCACTATTTCACTGATAGGATTATGTTTAAACAACTTAATTATCTGGATTTTATCCGATAAATTGAAATGGAATTTCTACCTGTCTAAGATAATCGCTATTGGAATCGTAACCCTGTGGAATTTCGGGATGAATTTCTTTTTCACGTTTCACGGATGATTCCATGACCTCACATTTACTTCAACCGATATTGTCGATTTGATACTAAAAAAGGAGAGGCTGTTGATGAGCCTCTCCTTTTTTACCAATCATTTACCCTATTCTCACTTAGCCCAAAACATTTTGTCAGTCCAATTGTCTTTAGCTTTCACCGTATTGTAGTTTTCGGTATTCAAATCGACTTCCGATTTGGGATACCTGAACCGGTTAGGTACTTGTTTTATTATTTGAGCGGCGTTGTCATCGGGGAATGACAGTGCAGGGAAGCCGGTACGCCGGATTTCCGCCCAGGCATGAGCCGGTTGCAGGATACCATAGTTTATCCACCTCTGTACTCCGATAGCTTCTAATTTGTCTATCGCACCATTCCATTTACCTTCGGCAAAAGCAACGACCGTTGCATCACCCGGTTTTGCAACAGGAGGGCGATAAGCGCCCTGAGAATTCAACCAAAAATAAAAATCTGTAGATTGTTGAACACCTTTCACGAATGCAGCTTTGGCATCGCCGGAAGACAAACCTCTCTGGTAGGCTTCAGCTTTTGCAAAAGACACTTCGGCGGCTGAAACCGTGACGCCCGGTATCAAACGATTACGGCTAAAAGTAGCGGAGTCGAATGCGCTGTAAAAATACCTGTTTTCGTAAAACAAGCTGTATTGCTCATCGTATGGGGCAGCCATATCAACTCCCTGGTAGTTGCCACCACCATTTTTATCAAAGAAAACATCGATACGCGGGTCTCCTGCCATCGCTTTAACCATGGCATCAGAAGCGCGGTTAAATTCTCCCGCCCATGTTTCGTAAGCACTTTGCGGATCTTGTGCAAATGCAAGAAAACCATCTTCATCGGGAGTTCCTTTCGTTATTTCATCGTTGTTATCGACCATCGGGTATAGAGAAGGATTGGAAAGCATCTCGTTGACAGCCTGTTGTGCTTTTGTCATGAGACTACCTTGGGAAGAGACACGCAATGCTATACGTAAACGCAATGAATTGCAATATTTTCTCCATTTCATCAAATCTCCTTTGTTAAAGAAATCTTGAGAAGTAAGGTAAGCACTTGTCAAAGAAGATATAGACATACCTGCCAACTCAGTATTGATGGTTTTCAGGTCATCGATAATTGTTTCATATATACTCTCTGCCGTATCGTAGGAAGCACGAGCGTCAGCAACATTTCCTGTGACAGGAAGATAACCGGCATCTGTGTATGGAATATCACCCCAAGCATCACTGACCTGTGACAAGTGGTCGAACATGAAGATTTTTGCAAGCAACAAAAATACACGATAGTCGGATTTCGTATCATCCGGAAGTTCGTCATAGGTTTTTTCCAATAAACGGAATTGAGGAAGCAAATTGTAGAAGTTACTCCAACGGTCTGCGTAATAGGTTTCTCCTATCTCATAGCGCCCTACTGAATTGATAAATCCAAGGGTTTGAGCATATCGGCTAACCGCGGCGCTTTCCCATCCGAAAACACCATAATAACCTTTAAACGTATATCCTCTGCCATTCCAAAACACACCGGTCATGATTTTCTCACAAGAAATTGAAGTGGTTTGACTTGGGTCCGGATATTTTTCATTGAAACTTTCATCACTGCATGCAATAAAGGCAAGAGCAAGCGACCATATTAATATTTTAGATTTTAAGTTTTTCATATTATTTTAATTTATATTCGTAATTAAAAGCTTGCACGTAAAGATACACCAAATGTTCTTGTTGTAGCAGTAGAACCTCCGATAGAGGCTTGTGAGACCCAGGTTGTACCATCTGTAGCTTCTGCATCAAAAATAGGAAGATTCTTATACAGATAAAATAAATTTCTTCCAAATACGGATACGGTAAGGTTTCTGCAAGCAAATTTGGATGATAAATTTTTAGGCAAATTGTAACTTAACGCTATTTCACGTACTTTGCAATAGGAGTTGTCAAATATAGAGTGGGCGTAATAGGTAGGATCGCCCGTACCCCAATTGTAGGTCCAATTATACCACACATCCGAAGGAATCATGATATCATTTTTAGATCCATCTTCTTTCACTCCGTCTAATATCATCCCATTATCATATACGTATTCACCATTCGGTCCTCTATCGCCGGCTTTACCGTTAAAGGGCACGCATATTCCTGCAGCATGATTATTATCTCTAAAATAATAGCTCATCCCTCCATTTTCGGCATCGCGCCATTTCATTGTTTCAACCAATGAGCCGCGTCCCATCAGGTACTCATAGGGAATATTGGCAACGGCTCCTCCGATACGGAAATCAAGCACAGCATCCAAAACTATATTTTTATATCCGAATGAAGTGCTGAATCCACCGGTCACCTTTGGCATGGCATTTCCTACTTTCACACGTTCCGTAGTTAAAAGTCCGAAACCATCCGCACCAACAATCACATTCCCATTAGCATCTCTCTGAACATCATAAGCATAAATATCACCCATCGGCTCTCCCACATGCGATTCGATTGTTACAGCGCCGTTATCGATGTTATCATGCACCAACACATCCAAGCCTTCAACCAATTTAGTTACGGTGTTCTTATTAGAAACTATGTTGGCACGCACTTCCCAAAAATAATCTTTGGTCTGTATAGGGGTTCCGTAAACAGAAAACTCAATCCCTTTGTTTTTAAGCTCGCCCACATTCATCCATATACTTGAACCTCCTGAAGTAATCGGCATATCGGTTCTCAATATCTGATCTTTAATCACATTTTGATAGAGTGATAATTCAAATCCCAAACGGTTTCCATACATTTTATTTTCCCAACCGAATTCAAACTCATGCTTTTCCTCGGGAACTAATTTTTCATTACCCAATTCAGACCTTGAAATATTGTAAATAAATCCCGAAGCTGTACTTTGTTGATAGGCAACAGATGCCCTGTATATATCAGGAGCATTACCTACAATACCGTAGGATGCACGCAGTTTTCCATAATCATACCACGATGGCAATTGTTCCTTGAAAGCTTCCGTATAGATAAAACTTGCATTAAATGAAGGATAGAAGAAAGAATTACTTCCTTTAGCCAAGGTGGAAGTTTTTTCTTGACGAGCGGTTGCTTCAAGATATAAATAGTCGTTAATCGACAGTCCCAAAGTTCCGAATGTTGCTGTTTTCAATAAATCGGAAACTACTTGATTCGTACCCGGAGAATTTCTTGAAGAATTGATATGGAACCAGTTTTCAACCGTCAAACCACCATTTGTATTTACTCTTGAACTGAACATATTTTCCGTACGACCCATCCAGCCCGCATTTGCTAAAATACCTATGGATTCTGTAACTCTTTTATCGAACATCAACATGATATCGCCATAAACTTGTTCATAACGCCTGTTTTGCAAAGCGTAATATCCTGTTGGATCTCCAAAAGCAAGTGGTCTTTCGGTTCTTTCTTTATTCTCAATCTTTGATGCAGTTAAGTCGGTAGCAATACGTCCTTGAAGTTTTAATCCGTCTATTATCAACCAACTCGGACTTACACTTGCTATCAGACGGTTGCTGTTTTCTAATTCTTCTTTTCCCAATATGTGCCAGAAATATTCATCAACCAAAGCTGTTGAACCCCAATCATAGGCAAAAGATTCGTCAGGGGTCGATGTTCTACCGGGGAAAACGACATTTCGATATCCCCTGCTTGTCACTGTATTCTCGCGAATATATTTTACATCAGTCCAAGCATTGGCCATACCACTGAAGTTATTGGTGAGACGACTGATACGATAAGGACGGTTTTTAATAAACTGGACAATATAATTGGCTGTATAATCCAATTTTAAATGCTTATTTAACGAATATGAACCGTTCAAACTAAAGTTATTCTTGTTGTAATCACTGTTGTATTGATTGGGCACAGTATTCGCATAAGTGTAGGCCAAACGCATACTTCCATTCTCATTGCCCTGTGTAATGGCTATGTTGTAATTCTGGTTGTGTGCAGTACGAAATGTTTCCGACCATGGATCCCCAATCGCTTCATATTTCCTCATTGTCCCATCGAAATACAGGATGTCGCTTCCATCGAATTTCGGGCCAAACATACCGGTAGCCGTTTGGATGGATTTATAAGTCTGCCCATTCCATTCTCTTTGCCAAAAACCTCCGGATTCCTGATTATAGCCGGTAGTACGTCCGCCAATCCGTGCGCCCGGCCCAAATACAGTCTGGTATTCCGGCATATAGGCAACTTTATCGGCTGTGAAACTCATATTTACATCAACGCCTATCCCTTGTCCGGTTTTTCCGCTTTTGGTGGTAATCATCACTACCCCATTCGCAGCTTCCGATCCGTATAGCGCCGAAGCAGATGCACCTTTCAAAATAGAGAGGCTTTCTATATCTTCAGGATTAATATCGATCAATCCATTACCCCTGATACGTTGGTCGGTCCAATATCCGTCTCTATTGGCATCTCCATTTCTAATTGGAACTCCATTAACAATCACCAATGGTTGTGTTGTTCCGGTAATAGAACTTAGGCCACGAACCGAAATGGATACAGCAGTAGAAGCCCCGCCCGGAGCAGCTTGAACCCTGACACCGGGAACTTTACCATAAAGCGAAGTAGCAAAGTCAGGCGTAGCAGTCTTTACAATGTCGGTTGCAGAAATCGTTGTCATAGCATAACCCAAGGCTTTGGATTCTCTTTTTATCCCAAGAGCAGTTACTACAACTTCCCCCAATCTCTGAGCGTCTTCTTCCATTATAATAGGAAGAACAGACTCCCCATTATACACAATTTCTCTTGTTGCATATCCCAAATACGATACAACAATGGTTTCCCCTCTTTGTACATCCAGGGTAAACCTGCCATCCTGATCGGTAACAGTACCTCTGGATGTTCCTTTAATAGATACTGATGTTCCAATAAGCGGTCCGAAAGCATCTGATACTGTACCTGATACTTTCCCAAGTTGCTGAAATACATCAGCTTCTCCCGATGATTCACGATGATCTTCCGCATAAACGCCGCAGACAAAAAAGCTTACTGCAGCACATAAAAAAAGAATCTTGCATTTTTTCATAAATAAAAATTTTAATAATTAAACTAAAAAAAACTCTTCAATAAAGGTCTAACAAAAAATTGCCATGTTTATTAGTCGATTTTTACTACTTTTGCATAATCAACGCAAAGATAGTCTATTTTTTTAAAATATCCTTAAATAAAATAAATTTTTGTTAAAAAAATAATAATTTTCAAGTTTGAACCACACGGTTACTACTCAGGTCACCTTATCCATCAAGAATTCGTAGCCAATTGAAACACATTAAAAGGCGAAGCGTTATTTTTTCTTGCCGTATCAGCGATGGAATGTAGTAGAGCAAATCGTTGCGCTCCTTCATTTGATTTGAAGGAACCGGAAACTTTAAGTTTGACCTTGAAAACCCGAATCGCCCTTTCGGAAGCATTATTATCGGGAGGTACCCATTCACTTTCAAGGAAGCGGAAGAGAAAGTCTTTGTATTTGATTAAGCGTCTTTGCAGGCTTACTATTTTTTTGTAAGTTTTGTCAACCTCCTGATTTAATAAAGTTTGAAAACGATGCTGTATTGATGTATCGTTTATTTTTCCTCCGGCTGTTTTTTTTAAGTGAATAGCTTCTCTGATTAATGCAGCCATCTGTTCAGTCCATGGCTGTTGATCATAAAATTCAGAGAGGTATATTAATTCCCTTAAAATATGGGCTGAGCAAATTTGATGATCTTTGACATTGAGACTAAAGTAAGGGGAATAACAATCGCTTACCAATGTGCTTTCAGGCATACCATCCGGCATAACAGTGGAAAACACTTTCTTTTCGCGGGAATGTCCACTCGTTATATAAGTCAGTTTTTCGTTTTGCCACACCCACGTCCAGCGATTCTTCCCATTAACACAAGTGCTGGTTTCATCTACCCCCACTACAGGAGATTGGAGTAAGCGTTTGCGGATGTTTTCGTAGGCAAACGTAAGGCGTCGCTCCATACGGCTTAATATGTTTTTTATCGTACCCTCTGAAAATGAAATACCAAATACCTCGCATAGCATCCGAGTCATACGTTTATACGGAATATGCTGGCAAACATTCAAATAAGTAACCAGAGCCTGCAGATTGGGGCCATAACATACAGGAGCGGATACTGTTGATGGAAATTCAACTGTATTCACATGAGAACAATTGCAAATTTTCCGTATTCTGCGGTATTCTGTAACAATGGGACGAATGGGAGGAATATCTATCTGCTGACGACACTCTACTTCTTCTCCGGATATTTCAGAGAGATCTCGACCGCAACAGCTACAGTAGGCAGGGGCAAGAAACTCTATTTTATCCGGTTTTTGAATCTCAAGACTCAGACCGGTATGACCTTGCTGCCCGCCAGTTTTGCGTTCGCTCTTTTCTCGCAAATTTACTTTTCTCTTTTTCCCTACAGGATCTTTTGACGGTGGAAGACTGCTGTTATGACTGTCTTTGGGATGTTCGTAACGGGAAAGACGATCCCTTAGTTCTGAATTTTCCTTTTGCAATGACGAATTATCTTTGCGAAGCTGTTCTATCTGATGCTTTTGCAATGACAATTTGTTATGACTGTCTTTGGGATGTTCGTAACGGGAAAGACGATCCCTTAGTTCTGAATTTTCCTTTTGCAATGACGAATTATCTTTGCGAAGCTGTTCTATCTGATGCTTTTGCAATGACAATTTCATTAACCACTAACCATTATTCTTGCGACCGAATCAACAAACGGTTTGCAATGGTTGAAAAAATGTCGATAGCCTTTGCAAAGGTAATTCAATCCGGATTCTCCATCGGGCGATGTGATGAATCTGTTTTTGGGACATTCACCATGGCACATTTGCTTTACCTCGCACTTCATACAGTATTGAGGTAAAGTGTCTGACTTGGCGTTTCCGAAGGCTTTTTGTTCGGGATGATTAAGGAAATAATTCAAAGAATGTTCATTAATATTCCCAATCAACCGATCTCTATCAACATAGTGGTCGCAGGGATAGAAATCACCGGTATGTTCGATAACCGGAACGCCTCCGCAACGCTCCCTGAAAATACACAGGGAATGTTCCTGATTAAAAGCTGTCCGCAATGCTTCTTCAAAAATTTGAATTTTGACTAAGCCAATATCGTTCTTTACCCATTCATCAAAAATAGCGGCAAGAAAATGTCCGAATGCCAATGCCGGAACAGATGCAGAGGAAACCGGCCCTGTTTCGGCATCGTTTTTTTCGACCAAGGGTAGAAAAGTAAGGTAATTCACCCCAAGCGTTTTGAAGAAATCATAAACGACCAAAGGATGTCTTACATTATTGGCGCTTACGACACACAGAATTTCAGCATCTATGCCACATTCGCGAAGCAATTTGTAGCCGTCGAGCGTTTTTTCAAAACTTCCGGATTGATTGGATGTCCGGCGCATGGCGTTATGAAAAATATCAGGTCCATCCATACTTATCCCAACTACAAATCCATTCGCTGCTAAAAACTCGCACCACATTTTTGTAAGCAAGGTACCATTGGTCTGAATACCGTTCAAAAAACTTTTACCTTTCGGCAAATATTTTTTTTGGTAATACAACGCTTTCTCGTAGAACCCAATTCCTGCCAACAGGGGTTCTCCACCGTGCCAGGTGAACAGAACCGCATCGCCGGATGAAGCCGAATAATGTTGTTTGATGCAGTTATCCAGCGTTTCATCATTCATGACGGATTTTACGTTCGAGCCGTAAATATCGCCTTTATCTATGTAGTAGCAGTAGTTGCACCTTAGGTTGCAGCGTGCTCCAACAGGTTTTATAAATACTTGAAAATCGTCAGTGAATAATGTCGCCATGTTTTCAGCCTCATTTTTCAAAATTTCCTGTCACAAAATAAGCTGGTTTTGAACAAACGCTTTCATTGCGATAGCGATCATATCCGGTTACTACATAATAGTATCCGGATTCTATTTGATTGTCGATCGGTAATTTGAAATGGCTATTTGCCAAGCGGGTTGCAAGTAAGTTTTCCGGAAGCAAGGTGTCGACGGGATAAGTTTCGGAACGATACAGATTATAGAAAATCGCCTGTTGACCGTTTTCAGGCGTATTGTCCCAACTCAACGACAGAAAAGATCCGTCGGAATGGGCTGAAACTGCCGGCGGGGCATTGGGAATAGTCGGGTTTAACCAAGTCAAAGGCGGCAATAAAGCAGGAGTGGAATAGAAATCGGAACGAAGTTCTCTTCCAAAGCCTGTGGTATGGTCTAATAAATGTTTGGCGCGAAAAAATGCATTGCCATGGATTTCGACATTCCTCGAAAAATGTATCTGTTCGGAAAGTATGGAAGAATCCCAATTCCCTTCTCTTGGATCCATCATATAAGCGCCCAAACCTGAAACAATAAACCGTTCACTGCTCCTTGATACCCAATCTTCTACAAAGGGATAAAAAAGTGTGCCCGAATAATAGTTCATGGGGACAATAAAATCGTGTTTTCCTTTTTCGATCCAATCTACAGGGTCTTGATAAACAGAGTTATATGCTGTCCAATGCCGGCGGTCGGTTTCCGGAAGTTCTTTATACATACCTACAACCGAACTGCTAACCTGCACCCAGGGTTTTAGGGATTTTATCTCATCGTAGGCGGCATAAACGAAACGATTGATATTTTCCCTCCGCCAATCATCTTTGCGCTGTCCGTTTCCATATTGCCTGTAGGTATCCGTATCGGGAAATGCGGCAGAAGCATCGGGATAACGGATATAATCGAAATGAATTCCGTCGATGTCGTAGTTGGAAACAATTTCTCTGATAATAGAAATCAGATAAACATCTGTTTGCGGGTTTCCGGGATCGAGATAAAGGCTTTTTTTGAAAGATTTTACAATTTTTTCCCTCTTCATAGAAGCATAGTTGCGATTTAACTTCTTATTCACCGATTCGGAACCCAAGGGATACACCACAAACCATGCATGACATTCCATTCCCCTCTGACGGCAGGCTTCAATGGCATACGATAAGGGATCGTAGTCTGCTGTTGCATAGTCCGATTTAATATAATCGCTACGAGGCTCTATCTGTGAAGGATAAATAACATCTCCACGTACACGGGTTTGGAAAAACACCAAATTGATATGCATATCCTGCAAATGGTCTAAGATCCGGTCTAATTCATCCTTTTGGGACTTGATATCCGACGAATTATAAAAAGGCCTCTCCGGCCAGTCCAAACCGTAATTAACGGTCAGCCAAACCGCTCGAATCTCAAATTTGGGTTGCGCCGGCAAACATTGACATATACAGAAAAACAGAAAAATATATAGTTGCTTCATGCGTATACAAAAAAAACAACGGCAAAAGTAAAAAATAATTATGAATTATGAATTATGAATTATGAATTATTACTATTTTTGCAAAAGTATGATTGATCATTTTACCATCGAAAAAATTCAGTCGGCAGCGCAAATCGAACAAGTAGTCGCCGACTTTATTACGCTTCGTAAACGTGGCGCTAATTATGTGGGGTTGTGTCCGTTCCACAACGATAAAACCCCCTCTTTTTATGTCTCGCCAGCTAAAAATATCTGCAAATGCTTTGCCTGCGGAGAAGGCGGAACACCGGTGCATTTCATCATGAAGCACGAACAGCTTTCATACGTCGATGCCTTGAAGTATTTGGCAAAAAAATATGGCATTGAAGTGAAAGAAACCGAACTGACCGAAGACCAAAAGCAGGCGCAGGGCGACCGTGAAAGTATGTTCATTCTCAACGCTTATGCACAAAAGACATTTAGCAATAACTTGCACGAACATTTGGAGGGAAAATCGGTAGGACTTGCCTACTTTCGTGAAAGAGGTTTTAGAGACGATATTATCAAAAAATTCCAGTTGGGTTATTCTTTGGAAGAAAAAGACGCTTTCACCAAACAAGCGCTAAAAGCCGGTTATAAACAACTTTTCTTAGAGAAAACCGGTCTGACAATCTCCGGTGATAATCAGTATACTGTAGATCGTTTCAGGGGTAGAGTCATGTTTCCTGTACATACCCTTTCGGGAAAAGTGGTTGCATTCGGAGGACGTATCCTGAAAAACGAAAAAACAGCCAAATACATCAATTCTCCCGAAAGCGAAATTTACCACAAAGGGAATGAATTATATGGTATTTACTTCGCTCGTCAGGCAATTGTCAAACAAGATCGGTGTTTTTTGGTAGAAGGCTATACCGACGTGATTTCCATGCATCAAGCAGGTATCGAAAATGTGGTTGCCTCGTCGGGAACGGCATTAACGACCGGACAAATCCGAATGATTCACCGGCTGACAAACAATGTGGTCGTACTCTACGACGGTGATGTTGCCGGAGTCAAAGCGGCGATACGGGGTATTGATCTGTTGCTAGAAGCAGGTTTGAATATCAAAATCGTTTTGCTGCCCGAAGGTGAAGACCCCGATTCATTTGCCCGCAAACAAAACGCTTCGTCTTTCAACGATTTCATCCGCGACAATGAAAACGACTTTGTCCGCTTCAAAGCCGGATTATTATTGGAAGAGGCCGGTAACGACCCAATCAAAAAGTCGCAGACGGTAACGGAAATTGTCAATACCATTGCACTCATTCCGGAGGAGATAGTACGTTTAGTCTATATCAAAGAGTGCAGCCGTCTAACCAGCCATCTAACCGGCGCAGATGAAGGTACTTTGGTGCGGGCAATCGCTAAAAAACGGCAAGAACTTCTACTGCAGAAGAAAAAAACGCTATACCCCGATCCTAATCCTGACCAGCCGGATAAAAACAAGGATCAAAACGTTGTTTCTACTTTGCAAACAACACCGGAAACCAATACAGGTGATATTGATAAAGCAGTAACAATAGATGACCATGAACGAAATATTATATATTATGTGATCAGATACGGCGAGACAGATATGGCAAATATAACACGTGAAAATAATTTTTTCGGCTCTATCCCCCAAAAAGAAGTCGAAAAAGAAGAACCGTTTTATGTTATTGAGTACATTGTTGAAGAGCTGAAAAACGACGATTTGAAATTTTCCAATCCGGTTTACCGAAAAATTCTCGAAGAAACCCGCCAAAAATACAAAGAGGAAGCCTTTCGGTCGGAAATCTATTTCCGAAATCATATCGATCCGGATATTAGTAAGATAGCTGTTGAACTATCGACTGATAAACACCTCGAAAGTAAAATTCATTTCAAATACAAAAATATTCAAAAAGAAGAAGAAAAGCTGAAAGATTTACTTCCATACGTGATTATTAATTATAAAAATATCATATTACAAAACCAAATTGATGATTTAAACCGGCAAATGCAGGAAGTAGAAAAAAACGAAGATGTGGAACCTGTTTTTGCCTTATTGAAAAAAATATCCGATTTAACGAAAAGAAAACAGAAACTCGCCCTTCATTTAAGAGAACGCATCGTGACCAAAATATAACATCCATATAGACAATGAACAAATCGAAAGAAAAAATAATTGTATATCAGGTACTTCCTCGATTGTTTGGTAATACAAAGGCTACCAACATGGTCAATGGTAGTGTCGAAGAGAACGGAGTGGGAAAAATGTCCGCTTTTTCATCCAGGGTTTTACAAGCCATTAAAGAAATGGGATTTACCCATATTTGGTACACCGGATTATTGGAACATGCCACCCAAACCGATTATTCGGGTTACGGCATACGCAACGATCACCCATCGATTGTGAAAGGGAAAGCCGGATCTCCATACGCGGTTAAAGATTACTACGACATCGATCCTGATTTGGCAGATAACGTGCCGGATCGCATGAAAGAATTCGAGGCGTTGATTGAAAGAACACATCAAGCCGGACTGAAAATGATTATGGATTTCGTCCCGAATCACGTAGCCCGCCAATATCATTCGGACGCCAAGCCCAAAGGCGTCGTCGATTTGGGCGAAAACGACAACCGCTCGGTGCACTTCGACCGAAACAACAATTTCTATTATTTCCCCGGACAAAACATTTGCCATTGTGGGCTTGACCCGCAATCCCCTGAAAAAAGCACTTGTCATTGCGGGCTTGACCCGCAATCCCCTGAAAAAAGGGGTGACTATGTCGAATTCCCAGCCAAAGCAACCGGAAACGATTGCTTTTCTGCCCACCCCAACAAGAACGACTGGTACGAAACCATCAAGTTGAACTATGGGATCGATTACCTGAACAGATCCCCTTACCTGTTAGACTCGATTCCTGACACATGGTTTAAAATGCTGGGCATTTTGCGGTTTTGGGCTGCTAAAAATATCGATGGATTCAGATGCGATATGGCAGAAATGGTTCCGGTAGAATTTTGGGAATGGCTCATTCCCCAATTAAAACAGGATTTTCCTCACATACTGTTTATTGCAGAAGTGTATGATCCGGAGCAATATCGGAATTATATCCACAAAGGAAAATTCGATTATCTTTACAACAAAGTGGGATTGTATGACTGCTTGCGGGCAATTACCTGCGGACACCAGCCGGCAAGTGCAATTACCTCCTGCTGGCAATCGGTCGACGACATTCACGCGCAAATGTTGAATTTTCTTGAAAATCATGATGAACAGCGGATCGCCTCCGATTTTTTTTCCGGAGACGCCCGAAAAGCCATACCCGCTTTGGTTGTTTCCGCAACCCTGTTTCATAATCCGCTTATGATTTATGCCGGTCAGGAATTGGGCGAGAAAGGGATGGATGCCGAAGGGTTTAGCGGATTAGACGGACGCACCACCATTTTCGACTATTGGAGTGTCGAATCCCTGCGGAATTGGTATAATCATGGAAAAATCAATACGGAATTTTTATCTCCTGAGCAAAAAAAATTACGGAATTTCTATATAGAAATACTCCTGTTATGCAATAATTCAATTGCCATACGCGAAGGAAAATTCTTTGATTTAATGTACGTAAATCCTCATTCTGCCTGTTTCAACCCCAACAAACAATACGCTTTTATGCGTTTTGCCGGAGACGAATTGCTATTGATTGCCGTCAATTTTGACGAAAAAGATGTTGATATCAAGATTAATCTTCCAGAATTGGCTTTCAGCTATTTCGGTATTAATGAGCAAAACATCGCCTCAGTAAAAGAATTATTTACCCAAACATATATGGATAAAGACCTGATTAAGCGAGATTTTTGTTTTTCTACGCATATAAAAAAGCGTCATGCCTCAATTATTTGCTGTAAAATGAAAAAAATGACTAAAAAATTTGTTCGTTAAGAATTTTTCTTTTACCTTTGCTGTGATAAATTATTACGAATAACTTTATACGCGAAAATTATGAGAGGAAAACAAAATGATTTACTTTCTGCCAAAATTTTAGAAAGTATACCGGATAATATCAAACCCATTGAGTTTTTGACGGAATTGCTGAATATCGGTAAGGAATCCGCTTACCGGAGGATGAGAAGTGAAATCCCTTTCACTTTTGAAGAAATTACAAAATTATCACTTGAGCTGGATTTTTCTGTCGACGAAATTATCGGAAAGAACAAAGAGGAGCGTATTTTTTTAGATTTGCAGGCAAACAGTACCGCGAATCATGAAGAAAGTTTTTTGGCAATGATTCAAGAGTATTACAAATACACCGAATTGTTGAGTAATGCCCACGACAAAGAGATTTATGTTGTTCTCAACCGGATCAGTCTGTCTTTGATTATTGGTTTTGAATCGCTTTTCAAATTGTATTATTACAATTGGAAACATCAAACATATAACATTTCTCTTAACGAACCGTTTTCAGATACGGTCATTCCCCCGCAAATCAATGCCATCCGTCAGCAGTTTAAGCTTATTAAACCGAATATTTATAACGTACATTATATCATCGACAGGGATATTTTCCAAAACATCACCCGCGAAATTCAGTACTACTATAATCGGAAACTGATTACAGACGATGAGATTATTGTTCTAAAAGAAGAACTTTCCCTTGCATTGAAAAATATGGAAACCATTATGCAGACAGGGTGTAATGAATACGGAGCGTCTGCCTCTTATTATCTTTCACTGATAGATATTGAAACAAATACGAACGTTGCCGTTTTCGATGGCAATATTGCCTCTCTGTATTGGATGCATCCGGTAAGTTCCATCTGCATTGTCAATCAGGAAATTTGTAATATGCAAAAACGATGGGTCGAATCCATCAAGAAGTATTCAATTTTAGTGACCCTGTCCAACGAAATACTACAGGCGGAATTTATTAATAAGCAGAACGAATACCTGAATAACCTTACTAAAGAAATAAATTATTTCTAAATATTATAAAGCGTGGCCGTTAGTAGTATTCGAAATCATTTCGATAGCTTTTTTTTGCTTACCGAAGTATCTCACTTGTTCTATTTCATTTGATTGTGTTATAAGCGTGGAGTGCTTACGCATCGAATCAAGCCATCTCTTATGTAAATTACATAAAGTCGGGTTGGAGATAGTTATAGGTTCTATTAAATTGACAAAAAAATGAGATACTATTTGTTCGTTAACTTTCACAAAGCAACTGCTTGAGTCAATCGTTAATAAAGAAAGGTAAAAATTATAATGCGAGTTCATACTGCTGTATCCAGTTTGGGCAGCGCTTTCCACCATATTCACCATTTTCAATAAATCTTCTTTAAGTAACATAAAATCCGTTTCATTGAGCAGCCTCCTTTTGTAATAATATTGAATCTCCTGAATCAGATTTTGAAAGATATTTGGATCGAAAATAATGGTGTTTTTTTGAACCATTTTTGTATTTTCAATTATTTTTTGTTGTAAATAAACAAGTTTGTCCGGTAAAATGACATCAGAATAGTAATATTTAAGTGATGATTCCTGGCTTTGATGCATCCAGCGATAATACGAAAATTTAAACAAATGATTAAAAAATATAATAAATTCAAAAGGGATGTGATTGATAATCATCGTCAGCTCAATATTCCTTATGTTTTGCGTATCTAAAATTCCTCGAAAATATTGTTGAAAAATGGAAATAAAAATTTCCGAGTAATTTTTTGAACAATTATGATGCAAATCAAAAAAGATGCGAGAAGGCATATCTTTCGTTATTAACTCATCAACTGAAAAACCCAATTCAATAGAAAGTTTTGCTATTTCCTCAAATGCAAAAGGTATATCTCCTCTGATTCTGCGATATACTGATTCCCTGCTAATGTTAAGGGTCTCCATGAGAAAGTCAATTTGCTTTACACGTGGAGGAATGTTATTCAAAATTTTTGTTGCAACTGTATGTCTTAAGCTATTCATAAAATAATTTATAATAAAATGATGTCCCTAAATTAAAAAACAGAATTATCTCTTTTTTTTTCGGCAAAAGTACAACATAGCACCGATTCCAAATCGTATAAATCATTCTTTTTTTGTCATTAATTGCATAAATAAAAACAATACATCACACTTTGTGATTAATAATTAAAATAGAACAAAATTGACTACTCAGAAAAAATCTCGTACAAATAGCATTTACACTTACAACGAAATAAGAGCGACGGAACAAAACATTTTGTCATATCACAATATGTTTTTTAAAACACTTTGCATAATTTTAGCATAACACCTGAAAAGACACATATTGAACAAAAAATGAAAATAATTAAAATATTTACTAATAATTATCTCACAAATGAACAATATTGGTTTTATTTTAATTTTTCTACAAAAGTAATTAAAAAATCAAATTAAAATTAATTCAATAGCAAAAAAATAATTAATTTGATAAAAACATTACATAATTTAAAATAAATATGATATTTTTTAATTTTAATAAATAATATAGTTTGTCACTACGGGTTAGTTATTTCTGTAATATCTTGTTTTTGGGCGTTGTTGCTTGAAATTCTTTTAAATACAATGGTTCAAAATAGGCAACGTTCACAAATGCTTTTTCTATATATGCTTTTTCTGCTTCTCCTGTCATACTTGAAGCCAAAGGGTAAATATTTTCTACAAAAGTGGCGTTTGAAGAGCGAATTACCGACCGGCATTTATCTGCACCACTACCTAAAAAAACAATCTGTTTTTGATTTAATATTTCTTGAAAAGAATTCTCTTCAACGGTAAGCGCTTTCACTGGCTCTATCTCATTCAGATTGCCATCGTAGAGCGCAGCATATACTTCCATCCTGCGTGCATCAACCACCGGACACAGGAAAGACGAAGACGGGGTAAATTTCATGGCCATTATTTTTAATGTTGGCAATGCTATCAATGGAATATTCATTCCAAAACACAAGCCTTTGGCCAATGAGATACCAATACGCAAACCGGTATAAGAGCCGGGACCTTCGCTAATCGCTACAGCATCTAACCGGAAACGATTGGTATGAATAAATTGAATGGCTTCCGACACAAATACTCCCAATACATTTGAATGAGAAAAGCGTTCGGTATGTTCCTTATTCCATACGAGTTTCCCATTAATCGCAACCGCTACCGAACAAATTTGACAGGATGATTCTATTGATAAAATACATGCCATTTGTAAAAAATATAATAATTTAATTCACAAAGTTACTTTTTTTAAAGATAATACGCTATTTTTGCATAAAAAAATCGTTGAGATGATTTTATCAATGACAGGATACGGAAGGGCTGAAATCGAATTTTATAACAAGAAAATTTCAGTTGAAATCAAATCGCTTAATAGTAAGCAATTTGATGTAAGTATGCGAATTCCTTCGATTTACAGAGACAAAGAAGTCGACATTCGAGCTAAACTTCTTCAAATTATCGAAAGAGGGAAGGTCGATTTTACAATCCTTATAGACTCTTCCGAGAAGCCTCTGATGAGCAAAATCAACCGAAATATGGTGGAAACTTATCGCGATGACATACGGGAAATAGCAAAAGCGCTGGATATTAACGAGCCTTCGGACTGGTTTTCGGTACTCATCCGTTTACCCGAAATTATCAAAACTGAAACAACCGAATTGGGAGAAAAAGAATGGGAAGTGGTGAAGCGAACAATCGACAGCGCCTTAAAAGCTTTTGTAGAATTTAGAATACAAGAGGGAGAAATGCTTGAAAAAGTATTTACCGAAAAAATAAAAAATATAGGCATATTGTCGAAAGAAATAGAAACATTTGAATCTGAAAGAATTGAAAAGATAAAAAGCCGGATGCGGGAATCTTTTCGTAAAATAGAAATTAATTGCGATGAAAACCGTTTTGAGCAAGAAGTGATTTATTACATAGAGCGTTTGGACATCAGTGAAGAAAAAGCACGCTTGAAAAATCACCTCGACTATTTTACGGAGACAATGATAAACGAAAAGAATCAAGGTAGAAAATTGGGTTTTATCGTACAGGAAATAGGCAGGGAAGTAAATACCCTTGGCTCGAAATCCAATCATTCCGGCATGCAAAAAATTGTCGTTCAAATGAAAGATGAATTGGAACAAGTGAAAGAACAAATATTAAATGTATTATAATAAGGTGAAAGGAAAATTGGTAATTCTCTCTGCTCCGTCAGGTTCAGGAAAGTCAACAATTATTAATTACTTACTAAGTAAAAATTTACCGCTGGAATTTTCAGTTTCTGCGACAAGCCGTCCACCCCGCGGAAACGAACAAAACGGGGTGGAATATTTTTTCCTTAGCCCTGAAGAATTCAAAGATAAAATAAACGCGGGTTGTTTTATTGAATATGAAGAAGTTTATCCCGACCGGTTTTACGGCACATTGAAAAGTGAAGTGGAAAAAAAATTAGACGAAAGTAAAAACGTCATTTTAGATGTGGATGTTGCCGGCGGATTGAATATAAAAGAATTATACGGAGAAAACGCTTTGTTGATTTTTATCCGTCCACCTTCAATAGGAGAATTGCAAAAAAGATTGGAAAAGCGGGGAACCGATGCTCCGGAAGTGATTGCAGACCGTATTTCAAAAGCCGCATACGAACTAAGTCTGGCTTCGGAATACGATGTAGTCATTGTCAATGACCAATTGGAGGAGGCGGAAAAAGAAACACTTTATATAATTAATAAATTTTTATCACACTCATGAAAATCGGTATTTTTCCGGGTTCGTTTAACCCTGTCCATATAGGACATTTAGCCCTTGCAAACTTTATTGTCGAATACGGTGAATTTGATGAAATCTGGTTTTTAATCACACCGCAAAATCCCTTAAAAAAGAAATCCGACCTTTTGGATCAGCACCTTCGTTTGGCTTGGTTGGAAAAAGCCATCGGAGATTATCCGAAGTTCAAAACTTGTACGATCGAATGGGAAATGCCTCAGCCGGCCTACACCATTAACACGCTTCAACGAATGCGTATTATGTATCCCGAGTATACTTTCGAATTAATTATTGGATCGGACAATTGGGAAACGATTCATCGCTGGAAGGATTATCAAATGATATTGAAAAATTTTAAAACGTGGATATATCCCCGCCTGGGAGGCGGAAAAATTATTTTCAACCATCCCAATGTGCGTATGATTAAAGGTGCGCCCAAAATGGAAATTTCTTCTACCTTCATTCGTAAATCCATCCAGCATGGAAAAGATGTCCGCTTCTTCCTTCCCACAGGCATTTATGAAGAAATTATAGCATGTAATGTGCTGGGGTTGGAAGAAGATAAAGAGTCGGAGGCTGAAAATATGTAATACAATTTTGATACAAAGAATGATTTTTTTATACCTTTGTATTTGGATTGACAAATAATAAAGCTGAAAAGCATGCAAGAATTAAGTGAACAGGAACTGTTTCGTCGCCAAAGTTTGGAAGAATTACGAAGCGCGGGAATTGAACCATACCCCGCCGCTGAGTATGAAGTAACTGCTTATTCTTCAGAAATAAAAGACACTTTTAAAGATGAAGACCCCCGACGAATAGTCCAAGTAGCCGGACGTATCATGAGCCGCCGGATAATGGGAAAAGCCTCTTTTGTCGAGTTGCAAGATACCGCCGGAAGAATTCAAATATATGTTACGAGGGACGATCTTTGCCCTGGTGAAAATAAAGACCTGTATAACAATGTATTTAAAAAGGCATTGGATATAGGCGATTTTATTGGAATAAAAGGCTTTGTCTTCCGCACACAAATGGGTACTGTATCCGTTCATGCGGAAGAAATGACCCTCTTGGCTAAATCTTTGCGTCCGCTGCCCATCGTTAAATACAAAGACGGAGTGGCTTACGATGCATTTGAAGACCCCGAGATGCGCTATCGACAACGATATGTAGATTTGGTAGTGAATGAGGGCATCAAAGACATTTTCATCAAAAGGACGCAAATTTTCAACGCTATGCGTTCTTTTTTTAACAAGCGCGGCTATATCGAAGTAGATACTCCTGTCTTACAGAGCATCCCCGGCGGCGCCGCCGCCCGCCCCTTTGTTACGCATCACAATGCCTTAGATATTCCGTTGTACTTGCGAATTGCAAATGAATTGTATTTAAAACGCCTGATTGTCGGCGGATTTGAAGGGGTTTACGAGTTTTCACGCAATTTCCGCAATGAAGGAATGGATCGCACCCATAATCCCGAATTTACAGCAATGGAAATCTACGTGGCTTATAAGGACTACAACTGGATGATGACTTTCACCGAGCAGATGATCGAAAAAATTTGTCTTGACGTATTGGGAACTACCGATGTGAAAGTAGGCGACCATATCCTTCATCTGAAAGCGCCTTATCGAAGAATCACTATGATCGATGCCATCAAGGAAAAAACAGGTATTGATATTGCCGGAATGGACGAAGATGCGCTCCGTGATGTGTGCAGAAAACTCGACGTAGAGCAGGATAAAAGCATGGGAAAAGGGAAACTGATTGATGCTATATTTGGAGATAAATGTGAATCACAATATATTCAACCTGTATTCATTACCGACTATCCCAAGGAAATGTCTCCGCTCTGCAAGCAGCATCGCAATAATCCCGAACTCACCGAGCGTTTTGAACTGTTTATCAACGGAAAAGAGTTGGCCAACGCTTATTCGGAATTGAACGACCCTATCGACCAACGCGAACGTTTTGAAGAACAGTTGAAACTTTCTGAAAAAGGCGACGACGAAGCCATGTTTATTGACCGCGATTTTCTACGTGCTTTGGAATATGGAATGCCTCCTACTTCCGGCATGGGCATAGGAATGGATAGGTTAGTTATGCTATTGACAGGACAGACCTCTATTCAGGAAGTACTGCTATTTCCTCAAATGCGTCCTGAAAAAACACATCAAAAAGAAGAATCAACTCAAATCGATTAATTATGCATATACCTTGTAGAATAGGCATTTTGGGTGGGGGAAGTTGGGCTACCGCCATCGCAAAAATCGTATCAATGACGCAGACCAATTTTAATTGGTATATGCGTCGACCGGATCAAATAGAAGAGTTTAAAACATTGGGACACAACCCTTATTATCTGACAGGAGTCAAATTCAATATGGATTGTATTTCATTATACAACGACATCAATGCCCTTGTTGAAAACAGCAAAATATTGGTATTTGCCATCCCCTCTCCTTTTCTGAAACAGCACCTACAAAAGTTAAAACTACCTCTGAAAGATAAAATCATTTTATCGGCTATCAAAGGGATAGTGCCCGATGAAAACATGTTGGTTTCCGATTATTTTTCTACTTTTTACGATGTTCCGAAAGATAATATAGCGGTTTTGGCAGGTCCTTGCCACGCCGAAGAAGTCGCTTTAGAAAGGCTCTCTTACCTGAATATCGCCTGCACGGATATGGAACGTTCTGCTTTGCTTGTTGATATGTTCAACACCCATTTCATAAAAACGGCTATCTCAAACGATGTTACCGGTGTGGAATATGCTTCCGTGTTGAAGAACGTATATGCCATTGTTTCCGGAATGTGTCACGGGTTAAAATACGGAGATAACTTTCAGGCAATCTTTCTCTCCAATGCAGTTGTCGAAATGGAACGGTTTATCAATGCCGTAAATCCTTTAGACCGTAATATCTGCGATTCTACCTATTTGGGCGATTTGTTGGTTACCGCATATTCGCGATTCAGCCGTAACCGGATTTTCGGAACCATGATAGGGAAAGGATATTCGGTTAAAACCGCGCAATTGGAAATGGAAATGATAGCCGAAGGATATTTCGGAACCAAATGCATCAAAGAAATCAATAATGAATACAATGTGGAAATGCCGATATTAGATACGGTATATTCCGTCTTGTATGAAAAAAAATCAGCAGTTCCGGCGATAAAAAAATTGACAGATACATTTAAATAGGTGTAATCATGCAGCAAATCAAATTAGACATCAGCAAGGTTTTCGGATTTATTCCGGAAAAACAGATATTCAATCAGGCAAAAGCAGCAGAAACTGCTAACATGACGTTAGAAGACGGGACAGGCAAAGGAAATGATTTTTTGGGATGGTTGCATCTGCCCTCTTCGATTACGGAAACCATGCTGGATGAAATTCAGCAGACAGCCGATGATTTGCGTGCTCGATGCGAAATCGTGGTGATAATCGGAATCGGGGGGAGTTACTTGGGCGCAAAGGCAGTGATAGAGGCTATCTCAGGCTCATTTGACGCCTTGAATAATAAAAAGCCACTGATCGTTTATGCCGGTCACCAGATTGGCGAAGATTATTTGTATGAACTGTCCGAATTTCTGGATGGAAAATCATTCGGAATCATCAATATCTCTAAATCCGGAACAACTACCGAACCGGCGCTGGCTTTCCGACTGTTGAAAAAACAGTTGGAAAATGCAGTAGGCCTCGCCGAAGCAAAAAAACGCATCGTAGCAATCACCGATAAAGAGCGCGGGGCTTTGCGCACCTTGGCAAATCAGGAGGGATATAAAACCTTTGTGATTCCTGATGATGTAGGCGGACGTTTTTCGGTATTGACCCCTGTTGGTTTATTGCCTATTGCTGTTTCAGGCATCAACATCCGACAGTTGATGTCGGGAGCTGTAGCAATGGAAAAGGCGACCGGAAAAGACATTCCTTTTTCGGAAAATCTTGCCGCTATTTATGCTGTAGTCCGAAATGAATTATACAAACAAGGGAAAAAAATAGAAATTTTAGCTAATTTCAATCCGAAACTTCATTATGTAGCCGAATGGTGGAAACAACTATACGGCGAAAGCGAAGGAAAAGAAAACAAAGGTATTTTTACTGCCGCTGTTGATTTCACTACCGATCTGCATTCGATGGGTCAATGGATTCAGGAAGGCGAACGCAGCATCTTTGAAACCGTTCTGTCGGTTGCTCAATCCCGCTATACTGTGGAAGTTCCGGAAGACGATTCCGATTTGGACGGACTGAATTATTTGGCAGGGAAGCGGGTGGATTATGTGAATAAAATGGCGGAATTGGGCACACAACAAGCACATATCGACGGAGGCGTTCCCAATATCCGGATTGAAATCCCCGAACTAAACGAATGCTACCTTGGGCAGCTGCTTTATTTCTTTGAAAGAGCCTGCGGAATCAGCGGATACTTGCTGGGAGTTAATCCGTTCGACCAGCCGGGTGTAGAAGCATACAAAAGAAATATGTTTGCCCTTCTGAAAAAACCGGGATATGCTTGACACTGTCATGCCGTATTTGATGCGGGATCCCCTTAAATTTTTTTGTCATTGCGGGCTTGGCCTGAATCCCCTTTTAAAAACGCCAATTCATGATTAAAGCCGTACTCTTCGATATGGACGGAGTTTTATACGACTCCATGCCAAGCCATGTGCAAGCCTGGTGTGAAACCGCATCCGGCTATGGGCTTAAAGCCGCACCCGAAGATTTCTATAGGATGGAAGGTCGTACCGGTGATTCTACCATAGATATTTTGTTTAATCAAACTTGGAGGCGAAACGCAACCTATTCGGAAAAAAAAGAAATTTATGCCCAAAAAGCAAGTCGTTTTGTGGAATTGAACGAACCACCGGCATTGATGCCCGGCGCATTGGAGGTGTTGGAAAAAGTCAAACAACTCGGTTTGATGCGAGTAGTTGTGACCGGATCCGGCCAACCGACCCTGTTTAATAACTTGGATGCTCATTTCCCGGGATATTTCGACAACAACTTGATGGTCACCGCCTTTGATGTCAAGTTTGGGAAACCGCATCCGGAGCCGTATCTGATGGGATTGAAAAAAGCAAACATAAAACCAGAAGAAGCCGTCGCAATCGAAAATGCACCCTTGGGAATCGAATCGGCAATTGCTGCAGGTATCTATACAATTGCCGTAAACACAGGGCCTTTACCTAACGAAGTTTTACTTAAAGCCGGTGCACAAGTTGTATTCTCCTCTATGAAAGCTTTGGCAGAAGATGCTATTTGGAATAGGTATGCGGATTGTCGAATACCCACTTGATTTGCTGTTCGGTCAGTGATGAGTGACACAAGATGCAGGATGATTTTGTTTCGCCGGAATGCGGCTTGTGGCAAGCGATACAACTGATGCCGGCATGTACTCCTGTGACAGTGCGGTCATCCTCACTTAAAGCCTGATGCTTGTAGTTGGGGGCGTGGCATTGCATACACAACAGGGTATTAGGATCTGTTGCATACGCTATTTCTTGTCCGTCGTTGTCAAAAATTGCAGCTTTCGACAGTTTATCACTCCTTAAATGCATCTTATCGGATCGAATATAAAGAGCTGTTTTTGGATTTTTATCTATCAGCATTTTAGTCGAATCGGAAACAATAAGATAGCGTTCCGAAACAGGATTATCGGTATGCATCGTATGGCATGACAAACAAGGTACGGCTGGCAACATCCCCTGTTTTTCATTCCGTATTTTCCATTCAGCAGGATCAGTACTTTCCAATGCCATTAGACTGTTAATATTGCCATCATAAAACATCCCATGACAACGCAAACAATCCCAATAGGGTTTTTCCAATGCATTGTGAAGACTGTCCGTAAAAATCTCTTTATAATTTACAGAATGTCCGCTTGCCAACCACCCTGCATGTTCCGACTGATGACAAACGATACACCGGTTGTGGATTTCCAATACATCGGATTCCTTGAGCCGTATTTCATCATTATATTTACTTTGTGTAAAATGTACGTAAACCATATTCATTTTTCCCGAAAAAGATTTCAATCCCCCGGAGAAGGCTGTACCATGACATTCGATACACCGCACATTGGCATGTGCGGATGTTTTCCATCGTTCATGTGAAAGAACGATCTCGTGGCACTTTGCGCAGGTATTATCCGGATCAAGCCGGTTCCATACCGTATAAGAGCCGATCAGAATTAAAATAAAAATGACAGCAGCTATTAATAAGAAAATTTTTGTCTTCATCTTTTAAAATTTTTTACAATGTATTCACCGGTTCGAAATGCCGTAGCCATAATTGTCAA
>Ga0082212_10002050_pt1 | contig 29638 bp, 29 predicted proteins | sample TergutNt197P3_FD_71548 | JGI IMG/M metagenome (GOLD analysis project Ga0082212, IMG submission 71548) | Neocapritermes taracua P3 segment gut microbial communities from Petit-Saut dam, French Guiana - Nt197 P3 | ecosystem: Host-associated > Arthropoda: Insects > Digestive system > Gut ...
CGAAAATATGAGGGCGATACTCTTGATTTGAAGCGTTTGGACGTGAATTTTGCGAAATTTTTAGGTTTTTATTGCATTTGGTAAAATGCGTTGAATCTTATGGGGTTTTTGGAAGCCCCCTTGTATTAAAAGGCAAACAACATCTATATTTTACAGTTAAAGGAGAAATTCAAAATGAATGAACAAATCATTTCAAGAGCCGGAGAAATAATCGCAGGAAAAAACGGCGGAGGGAACGAAGGGTATTGTACGTTGTCACTTATTGATAACGACGGCTATCCGACAGCATCTACAATATCCGTATCAAAATCAGACGGTATAAATTGGATTACATTCTGTACAGGGTTTTATGGTAATAAACCCAATCGAATTAGCAAAAATAATCGTGCAAGTATTTGTTTTAACTCGGAAGATTATAATATTACATTAGTCGGTACAATCGCGGTGATTACAGACCCTGTCATCAAAAAAGAAATGTGGTATGAAGGTCTTTCTAATCATTACAATGGACCGGAAGATTCCGACTATTGTGTTTTACGCTTTCACACTGAACATTACAATCTTTTGATTGATTGGAAAGAAGCACGAGGGAAATTATAAACATATTTAATGTATTTACCAAAGGCAAATACACTCAGAAAATACAAAAATTAACAACTGAATATGTTTATCAAAGTGCCAATCGATAAGACTCATAGCCGATAATTGTAGAATCATATACAGTTGTCGGCTATTTACTTTGAAATTAAGGGAGGTCTAATGTGAATCATAAATTGTACAAACGGCTGCCTATTGTCGCTACATACAAACCAAATATAAAAACCGCCGCAATTCTCGATGAGGGAATTGCGGCGGTTTTTCATTCGACAAAAATCTGTCTATAAAGACTGCGTATTACTTTTTTGTGTAATATGCAGTCTTTTTCTTTTTTGCGAATCGGGACAAGCATTATTTCAATTAAAAGAAATATCAAAAACTTTCTTAAATATGCAATTACCTTGCATATTTAAGATTTACACTTAACTTAAAAACAAAGAGAAGGGGGTGAACACAGTGAGTGCGAATGAACGCAGAAGCGAAATTATGCGAATTCTCTTCGGTAGACGTTTTGAAACAATGCAGAATCTTGCCGTTGAATTTGACGTATCAATCAGAACAATTCATTACGATATTGAAACGCTCACTTGTGATTACCCCTTAGAAACAGTTCGTGGAAAAAACGGTGGAGTTCGGTTGCCTGACTGGTATCAACCGTATAAAAACCTACTTAGCCGTGAACAAAAACAGGCACTCATTACCGCAGCAGAATCGGCAGACGTAAAAAATGCACAACTGCTTAATGAAATTCTAATTAAATTCGGAGGGAAATCAATATGACCCACAACCTACCAATCCGAGCCTCCCCCTACGAACACCAACGAGCTGCCGCAAATACTGCTCTCGAAATGTTCATCAGCAATAAAAGCCACGGCTACGGACTGCTTTTTGAGATGGGGTGCGGGAAAACAATCACGGCAATCGCAGTGACAGGGCGACTGTACCAACTCGGCAAAGTAAAGCGGTTGTTAATCGTCGCACCGCTTTCGATTCTCGGTGTGTGGGACGAGGAGTTCTACAAGTTCGCCGATTTCGATTATACTCTCGCCGTGCTGAACGGTTCCGGCGGTAAAAAAGCCGACACGCTAAGGAATATGACAGGCTCACCATTGCAAGTGGCGGTCATAAACTACGAATCGGCGTGGCGGCTTGAAAAGGAAATTCTCGCATGGAATCCCGACATCATCATTGCGGATGAGTCGCACAAAATCAAGACTCATAACACCAACGCAAGCAAGGCGATGCACAGACTTGGCAAGAACGTAAAATACCGATTGTTGCTCACGGGAACGGTCATCACGAATAAGGCTCTCGATGTGTTTTCGCAGTATAAGTTTCTGAATCCTGCAATCTTCGGATTAAGTTTTTACTCGTTCAGAAACAAGTATTTTGATATGTGCGGGTACGGCAATCATACGCCGATTCTCAAACGCAGAATGGAGCTGGAACTCACCGAGCGGCTTCACAGAATCGCCTACCGTGCGACTAAGGAAGAGTGCCTCGACCTCCCCGAAATCACCGACATTATTCGCTTTGTCGAACTTGAAAAATCGGCGATGAAGGTGTATCGGGAATTAGTCAAAGACAGCTATACCGAAATCTGCGGTCAGGAAGTCACGGCAACTAATATTCTGACACGATTATTGCGGCTTTCACAATTGACAGGAGGTTTTCTCGGCGGCGACGAAGACCCTCGACCACAAGCCGTCAGTAAGGCGAAATTAGAGGCGTTGTCCGATATAGTCGAGCAGTCGCAGAACGAGGGGCAGAAGCTCGTTATAATCGCCCGATTTATCGCCGAAATCGACGCAATCAAGAAACTGCTCGAAAAGCAGAATATTGGCTATTCGTCAATCAGTGGCGAAACCAAAGACCGCACCGAGCAGGTGAGACAGTTCCAAGAGAACCCCGACATCACAGTATTCATCGGACAAATCGCAACAGCCGGACTTGGAATCACGCTCACGGCGGCGAGTACGCTTGTGTTTTATTCCCTTGATTACAGCATGAGCAAACGCTGGGAAAACAACGACCTCAAGGCACAGGCACTCGAAGTATTGTTCACTGATGTGTTGCGAGAACAAGCACTCAAAAGCGGCGATGGTGACTATATCAAATTCGCCACGAAAATGCGCGGATTCTCGCGGGTGCAGGGTGTTCTCGGAATCGCCAAGTCCCACCTTGAAATTGACTATGAAGACCTCGACGCCAACCCCTGTGATTTGAACACGCCCGCCGGAATTGTGGATTTAAAGACAGGCAGTCTCCGACCTCACGACCCCAATGCGTTATGCACGAAGCTGACCGCGGTCTCCCCCTGTGCGGCGCGGAGCGAGATTTTTGATAAGTTCCTGCACGATATAACTATCGGGAACGAGGAGCTTGCGAAATATATTCAGTGCGTCGCGGGAATGTCGTGTCTCGGAAAAGTATACAGTGAAGTATTGATTATCGCCCACGGCGGCGGTCACAACGGCAAGTCCACGCTGTGGAATACGCTGTACGAGATTCTCGGAGATTACAGCGGCAAGATTCCCGCCGAAGCTCTGACCACCAAAGCCAAGAATCCCAAGAACGACCTTGCGGAGTTATTCGGTAAACGGCTCGTGATTGCTTCGGAAACCGAAGAGGGTAATCGGCTGAGTACGGCGATGTTAAAGCAAATCGCGTCTACCGACCCTCTGTCGGCAGAGAAAAAGTTCCGAGACCCGTTCGTCTTCACGCCGACTCACTCGCTGATATTGTACACCAACTATCTACCGAAAATAGGTTCTGACGACTTCGGCACATGGCGACGACTCGTCCCTGTTCCGTTTAATGCTCGAATCGAAAAGCCTGAACTCGACCTTGCCGAGCGGCTGTTAAACGAGGCAGGAGGTGCGATTCTGCAATGGTGTATTGAGGGTGCGATGATGTTCATAGAGAACGGGTACAGACTGCCGGAAAGCGTTGCTGTTAATTCCGCAAAAGAGCAGTACAAAGCCGAGAATGATTGGCTGACGCAATTTCTCGAAGAGTGCTGTGAATACGGTGCTAATAAGGTCGAGAAAGCTTCGCTACTCTATGAACGCTATGCCAACTGGTGTATGAGTACGGGGGAGTATAAGCGGTGTAATCGTGATTTTTCCCGTGCGCTCGAAGCGCGTGGTGTACCAAAGAAAAGGGCGAATCGCGGAAATTACTGGTACGGCGTGGCGATTTGCGACAATCCCGATTAATGAGTCGTTAGGCGTGTATGATAAAAACCTCGAAAAACCGCACCGTTAAGCCAAAGTGAAAGATAGTGAAGCATTACCCTATTACTATCGTATATACTTTTTTGTAAGATATATATAGCAGATACTTCACTATAATACACTACCTCGAAAAAGAGAGGAATTTCTGTGTTAGAGAAAAACATTGTAAATCAAATCTTAAAATACCTCAAAAGTGTTCCGCTCTGCTTTTGCTGGAAACAGCACGGCGGTCAATTCGGGACGGCTGGCTTGCCCGACATCATCTGTTGCATAGACGGACGATTCGTCGCGTTCGAGGTCAAGACCGAAAGCGGCAAGCTGACAAAGTTACAGGAATCAATGCTCAAGAAAATCAACACCGCGAAGGGCGAAGCTCACAAAGTAACAAGCGTACAGGAAGTGCGTGAAATTATAGAAAAATTGGAGGTTTCAGAATGAAAACTAAGGAATATTTATCGCAGACATGGCGGATTAACAGCTTAATCAACGCCAAAATCGAACAGGTTCAGTCATTGCGGGATTTGGCAACCAAAGCAACGTCAACTCTGTCGGACGTGCCGCCGAGCGGTTCACAGAACGCCCATCGCATGGAAGACATCATCACAAAGATGATTGATTTGGAAAACGAAATCAACGCCGACATTGATGTGTTAGTGACGTTGAAATCCGACATCGGCACAGCAATCAAGAGTCTCGACAACGCCGATTATAAGGTGTTGTTGGAGTTGCGGTATCTGTGCTTTAAAACGTGGGAGGAGATTGCCGCTTGTATGCACTACGCCCTTCGCAACATCCATTACATTCACGGCAAGGCTCTGAAAGAAATCGCAGGAAAAATTAACGATTGCACTATAATCTGTTGATTTGCACATAGGTCGTGTGATATAGTTATAATAGAAAAATATATAAAGCCGTTGCGATTGCTGTTTAAAGCGACCGTGGCGGCTTTTATTATGGAGGAGTTTATGCCGTACAAAGCGAAAAAGCCCTGTAAATATCAAGGCTGTCCGAATTTGACGGACGGCAGTTATTGCGAAGTTCACGCCAAGCAGTACGCACAGGAATACGAGAAATACAGACGTGACCCCGAAACCCGCAAGCGATACAATCGGGAGTGGACACGAATTCGTGACAGATATATCGTCGCTCACCCTTTATGCGAACGGTGCGAGCGGAACGGTCGGGTTGTTACGGCACAGGAAGTCCACCATATCAAACCGCTCGCGGTGGGTGGAACGCATGACGAGAGTAACTTAATGGCGTTGTGTAAGCGTTGCCATTCGGGGATTACGCGGGGTGAGAATAATCGGAAACAGGATTGATTATTTTTTATGCTGTTTCAAGAAATCATCGGGAGTAAACGCCGGAACTGCGGAATTCTTAAAATCATTAATATTTTGCGTAACAATGCAATCCGCTTTACTTTTCTTGGCACAGACTGATAAAACCGCATCTTCATAATCTTTCATGGGTAGCTTCAACGCAGTCACACAGTCGTTTTTATCGACATTGGAAATTTGAAAAGCATTAAGCAGTTTAGCAATAACCTCCCGTGCGAAAGGCTCATTTTTCGTTTCACGGTGAGTGATAAAGTAAATGTCAGTGATGACGTTGGAGGTCAGCCACATCTTTGATTTCGAGATAATCAAATATTCAATGCAATCGCGGGCAGCTTCAGCGTTTTGGCGTTTCAAAACATAATCAAGGATTATGTTGGTATCAATCATCACTGTCATAACGTTTACCCCTCTCATCGCAGATGATTCCTTTGATTTCCTTGTCGTTCATTTTAGATAAAGGACTGTCAGCGAGGATTCCAAACAGTGAACGCATATCCGAAAGCGTGTCGTCCTCTTCCTTTACGAGCTTGGCAATCTTGCGACCGTTGCGGGTGATTACGATGTCCTCGGTGGCGACAATGTCAAGGTATCTGCCGAGGTTAGTTTTAAATTCAGTTGATGTGATGTGCATGGCGGTTCTCCTTTGCAAGTTATTTTATTATAGTATATCATAAGTCGTTCGGTTTGTCAATAGATAATCGAACAATATATATCGGCAAGGGCGGTCAATATAGCTGTGGCTGTGCGAACAGTGCAACGGCGTGGGGTATCGCACGAAAAATCGGCTAATCAAACGGGGAATAGACCGCCTCGAAAAAACCGTGTAAATGCTGATGAACACTACACTTTTTACATCTGATTCCGTTTGATTGTTTTTAGAAATAATCAATCGGAATCAATTGTAATCAAACAAATCAAAGGAAGGAGGCGAGTGCGTTGCCTGCAAAAGACGGAACTAATCGTGGCGGATACAGGGTCGGTGCGGGGCGCAAGAAGAAACCTCTCGCCGAAAAAATCCTTGACGGACAGGCGGAGAATCTCAAAGCAGAATCGCCTGTTTTGGAATCGGATAATTTTATTATTCCTGAGCCGCGTGATTTTATCAACACGGAACAGCGGGGACTTGCCGGAGTGACCAACGAGAGCCGCGCTATTTACGATGACACCATGAAATGGCTCGCCGAGCGGGGCTGTGCCGATTCCGTCCCACGCGGTCTTGTGGAAAAGTACGCCGTTGCGACGGCTCGGTGGGAGCAGTGCGACAGGCTCATTTCGATGGGCGGTGTTACCAGTAAGCACCCGACCACAGGCGCGCAGATTGCCTCGCCGTTCGTTTCGATGAGTTTGCACTGGCTTAAACAAGCGAATCAACAATGGCATTTGATTGAGGCGAAGGTGCAGGAAATTTGCGGCGATGACATCAGCGGTGCAAACCGAAACGACCCGATGGAGCAGATTCTTAACGGCACATATAAGCGTGATTTATCGCTGTTAGCGGCGAATTTGGCAGGAAAGGAAACTAATCAAAAATGAACTATGAATTAAAGACAATGCGGTTGTCTGATTTAAAACCGCACCCGAAAAACCCCCGAAAGCACCCCGATAATCTGATTAAGAAGTTAGTCACATCTATCGAAACCTACGGATTCACATCTCCTGTGCTGATTGATTCCGACCACAGAATTCTCGCAGGTCATGCCCGATGCAAAGCCGCCGAAAAGATGGGAATTTCGGAAGTGCCTGCCGTAGTGCTGCCGTTATCGGGAGCGGCGGCGGATGCGTATGTCATCGCCGACAATAAGTTGAATGAACTGTCCGAGTGGGACGAGAATCTTCTTGCCGATTTGATTTCCGAGATTGATTTATCGGGATTCGATGTGGAATTGACAGGATTCGGGATTGACGAAATCGACGCGCTTCTTTCACCGAATGAGTGTAAAGAAGATGATTTTGATGAAGAGGAAGCCAAGAAAGCTGTATCTGATAACGGTGGAGCGGAAACCAAAGTCGGTGATTTATGGTTGCTCGGTGAACATAGACTTTTGTGCGGCGATTCTACCAACGCTGACGATTTCGCCCGATTAATGGACGGTCAAAAAGCGACATTGTGTGTGACTTCCCCACCATATGGTGTCGGCAAGGATTACGAGAAAAAGGGATTAGAGCCGTGGTTCGACACCATGAAACCCGCAATCAAGAACATCTGCAAGAACGCCGCAACGGTTTGTTATAACATCGGCGATATGTTCACTACGGGCAGTCAATTCATCGAGCCGACATTTGCGTACAGCGTTCAGATGTTTGCCGACAACGGATTCCGTCCGCTGTGGGTGCGGATTTGGGATAAGAAAAAACAGGCTCTGAAAACGGGTTCGCCGTATCATTTGGCAACCACCAAGCCTGTCGGTGATGCGGAATATATCGGGGCATTTGCGGGTGAAGCTGACAATAATTCCGAGATTGACGCAAGCGAGTACAGCTATATTTCAGCGTTTGCCGATTATGGGTATAAGTTCAATAAACGGCTGAGTAAAGCGGAACGCAAGGAATGGGGTTACTCTATGATGTGGCGGTTTTTGTCGGTTCAAGGGGTAAGCAAGACGAAACATCGGCTTGACGAGAGGAATCACAAAGCCCGATTCCCTGTGGAATTGCCGTGGCGGTGTGTTAAAATGCACAGCGATAAAGGCGACATTGTGTTAGAGCCGTTCAGCGGGACGTTCAGCACAGGAATGGCGTGTCAGCAGTTGGGACGGCGGTGTTTTGCTATGGAGCTGTCGCCGGAATACTGCGATATTGCTGTGGCGAGATTTCGGAAGGAATATCCCGATATTCACATCGAGAAAGTGGAGGGCAATCAATGAATAATCTCGAAATAATCAGCGTTGCGGTTGCTGATATAAAGCCGTTCGAGCGTAATGCAAAAGAACATCCCAAAGAGCAGGTCGAACAAATCAAAAAGTCGATTACCGAATTCGGCATGAACGACCCCATCGCCATTGACGAGAATAATGTCGTTATTGAGGGACACGGTCGGTTGTTAGCATTGAAGGAGCTTCGCACCGAAAATGTGCCGTGTATCCGATTAACGCATTTGACTGAAGGGCAGAAACGGGCGTATGTGCTTACGCATAACAAGCTAACGATGAACACTGGGTTTAATTCCGATTTGCTTTTTGGCGAGTTGGATTTCCTTAAAGATTCGGGGTTTGATATGTCGCTCACAGGATTTTCACTTGACGAATTAGAGAAGATGTTCGAGAATAACAACGAACCGGAAGTAAAAGAGGACAATTTCGATGTTGACAAGGCGGCTGAAAAGCCGCCGTTTGTTATGAATGGCGACATTTGGACGCTCGGAAAGCACAGGCTCTTGTGTGGTGATTCCACGAAAATAGAGGACGTGGAGCGGCTCATGAACGGCAAAAAAGCGAGCATTTTATGGACGGATCCGCCTTGGAATGTTTCGTATGGGAAAGCGGAACATCCCTCTTGGAAACGCCGTGAAATCATGAACGATTCGATGTCAACAGAAGATTTCTACAAGTTTTTACATTCGGCTTTCACAGCAATGGCGGCGGTATCCGAGGCGGGGGCAATGGTGTACATCGCAATGTCGGCGCAGGAATGGCCTAACGTCCACACCGCAATGCTGAACGCGGGATTCCATTGGAGCAGTACCATAATTTGGGCGAAAGATTCACTTGTTTTATCTCGGAAAGACTATCACACCAAATATGAGCCTCTTTGGTACGGGTGACTTCGCCGTTGGAATTAGCGGGGTACAAATCCGCAATCACCGAGGCGATGTTTAAGGGGACGGCTCGGAATGTAGTCAGTGAGGGTGATGAGTCAAAAAACGCGGAAGTCGAGTAAAAGATGAGGAAACTTTTACTCGACTTTTCTATTTTGGAACTGTTCAAATGCGGATGAGTGCTGATGATTTTTGGCTTTGTCCGCTTGGATTGTTCTTGGATTTGTGGGCTTGCCATAAGCAGTTCATGGGGATTGAAAAGCCGTTTAAAGCTATCGGGATTGATGATGTGCTGCCGATTTAAAGAGTATTAGCGACACCGTTGATTAAATCAGCGAACTGTTTAATTTTATCTTTATGTTGGCTCACATCGTCTGTACCTCTGTTAATGCCGCATAAAAACATATTGTAGTTATCTTCAAAATCAATTTTAAGATGTCCGTAAAAATGATTTATGCTTTCAACAATATGTATGCACTCGCTCGGATTGTTGCCTGTGCGGAGTGCAACAGCAAAGCCTTTTTTACCTTTTGACAAGGTTGCATGAGGCTCGTGTGTATCGCAGTACGGTGTCATGCGGTCAATAAAAACCTTCAACTGCCCTGTAATATCCGCCCAATATGACGGTGAAATTATGACAATTATATCCGCTTTATCAAGGGCATAGACGATTTTTTGAACATCGTCTTTTTGGCAGCACTCGGTTGTTTCATAACAAGTCGTGCAGCCTGTGCAGTAATTGATATTACAATCGCTCAAATTAACGATTTGGCATTCCAAAATTTCTTGATTAAGATACGAAACAAGCAAATTCAACAATTCATCGGTTGACCCATTTCGTTTCGGACTTCCATTAATAAAGATGATTTTCTTCATTCTGCTTTGACATAATGCAGAATCTGCCAAGTCACGCCATATTTATCTTTAACCATTCCGTACCATTCGCTGAAGAAAGTTTTGCCGAGTTCCATGTGAACCTCGCCGTCCTCTTTCAGTTCATTGAACAGCCTTGTGACCTCATCTTTGTTGTCGGTGCTGATAGTTGGGTGAATATTATCTCCCATCGTCATCGGTGAATCTGACGGATAGTCCATGAACATCACAGTCATATCGCCGAAAGGTATTCCGGCATACATGATTCTGTTTTTATCGACTTCGGGAATCGGGTAATTGGGGTCTGGCGGCGCATCACCGTAGGTCATAAGGTTGTGGACTTCCGATTTAAAAACCTTTGCGTAAAAGTCCACAGCTTCACGGCAGTTGCCGTTAAAATTAATAAAGAGTTCAAGTTTCATATTTAACCTCGTTTTATTTTTTATTTATACTCCTTAACCACTAAATATTACACCGTTTTTTGAATATTTTCCGTCATACTGCGTTGATTTTTTCTTAAATATAAGCGTATATTCGCGAAAAAATCGCCTTGTCTGACAAAAAATATTTTGCAAAATCATTGCAAAATTTAGCAGTTAAGGAGTATATTGTAATTTAACCTTTATTTCAAAAAGGCGAGTGACTGGATGATATTACCCCATTGTGAGATTATCGTGTAAGTAAATGCAATACAGCCCCTCCTGCAAAGAATACAAAGAAACCAAGACATATAAAACTTGGCAAGAATATCAGCATAAATTTTTTCACTTTATGCTTGCTGTTCTTAAAATTATTAAACGCATAAAAGGCTACAGTTGAAATAATCATAGGAGTCATTCCAACGGCAAGACATACCCACGCTGAATACTTCATAGAAACCATAGCAGTTGGGTTAGCTAATTCTTCCGAGCCAAAAAGTGAGATTGCTACTAAAATCAAAACACAAGCAACACCGATTGAATACACAACATTAGATGTTATTCTAAAATATTTAGTCATAATCATAATCTCCTAACTAACTGTATGCTATCTATTATACCACAAAATCTCGCAAAATTCAACCCTATTTTCAAAAAAAGGAGGCTAACTGTTCATGGCAGATTCATTCGGCTTAAAAATCGGCGTGGAAGGCGAAAGAGAATTCAAAAATAGCCTCCGAGACATCAACCAGTCATTTAAAGTATTAGGCTCGGAGATGCAGTTGGTGACTTCCCAATTCGACAAGAACGATAAATCCGTAAACGCTCTAACCGCTCGGAAAAGCGTTCTAACAAAGGAAATCACCGCACAAAAAGACAAAATCGCCGTCCTCAAAGATGCGTTGGAAAACTCGGCGGCGAGTTTCGGTGAAAATGACAAACGCACACAAAACTGGCAGATTCAGCTTAATAAGGCACAAGCGGAACTCAACGGCATGGAGCGGGAACTCGGCGAAAATGAGAAGGCTCTCGAAGATGTCGGCGATGAGATGAACGCCACAGGGAAAAACGCAGACAAACTCGGTGATGAAGTCGAGGATACGGGAAAGGAGGCAGAGGAGTCGGGTAAGAAATTCGAGAAACTCGGCGGGATTCTTAAGGGCGTGGGAGTCGCAATCGGGACGGCAACGCTGACAGGGTTGCAGTCGTAATCATAAAAGACCAAAGCAGAATCGGGCGTGATGTTTTAGAAGTCGGTTTATTGAAGCGTCAGTTTGAAGACCACAATGTGCGGTTTATTGCCGCCGCAGATGGGTTCGATACTGCAAACGGATTTGATATTATGTCTATTTTCCGTGATGTAATAAACGAATATTACGTTGCCGAAGGTTCTAAAAAAGTGAGAGCTGCAAAGCGAGCGGGTGCATTAAAAGGCAGGGTGCAGGGCAGAGTTGCTTACGGATATTATGTTGACGAAAACGACAAGAGCGTTTATCATATTGATGAAGAAGTTGCAGAAAATGTTCGTGAAATTTACAGACGAATCGTAGGCGGTGAAAACCCTACGATGATTGCAAAAGATTTCAACAGTCGAGGGATTATCTCCCCAAACGCTTATTATCGTCAAAAGAAAGGTTTAAGCAACGAGGGGATTGAATCAAGGTGGTTTCTTACATCGGTTAAGGATTTGTTGAGAAAGCCTATTTATACAGGAACATATGTCGCACAAAAGGAAACAACAGCTTCTTATAAGAGCCGTAAAATTATTACTCGTCCGGAAGAAGAATGGGTTGTGATTGAAAATCATCACCCTGCGATTATCGACAAAGAGACATATGATATTGTACGGCGGTTATCGGACGCCCGCACCAAACCATTAAAGACAGGCATTGTCGGAGCATTGACCGGTCTTATTTATTGCAGCGATTGCGGTGCGGTAATGCGTCGGCAAAATCCTGCCGCCAATAGAGGACACGGTTATTATCTTTGTTCAAAATATGTAAGAGCAAAAGCCCGTTATAATGAAGATTGCTGTTCCCGTCATTCAATCAGAACCGATGCAATCGAAAATCTTGTGCTTACGAAAATTCGTGAAACAGTAGCTGATGCCGTTTCCGATAAAGAAGCGTTCGCTACTCGTGTTCGTAATAATACCAACAAAGAGAGTGAGCGGACTCTTAAAATTAAAACCGCTGAACTTGTCAAGTTGCAACGCAGGGTTACAGAACTTGACGCAATAATAAAGCGCATTTATGAGGATAATATCAGTGGGCGGCTCAGTAATGAGCGATTCGATAAAATGCTTAATGATTACGAATCTGAACAATCGGCAATTAATCCAAAGGTTGAATTGTTGAACACTGAAGTCGAGGGTATAAAAGAAAAACAGACAAATATTGAGGTGTTCTTGAATTTGGCAGAGCAACACGCAGAAATAAACGAATTAACGGCAGATATAGCGAGGACGTTTATCAGCCGCATAGAAGTCCACGAGGCGGTGCGTTCAGAGGTTAATCCGCACACGGTTTTGACACAGGAAGTTGATATTTATTTCATTCATATTGGTGCGTATGAGAGGGAAAGACGGCGGTAATCGAGAGGTTGCCGCCGATTTTTTTGGTAGGTACATTGTGTGACCATAACTAAGGTTAGACGAGACTTCTCGATTTTTGCAGAAGGCTCTTGGCTACTGCTTGTCCGGTGATACTTCGTTAGAATGTTTCTTTATTCTATACGGAAACACTACTCGAAATGGGAAGTCTACGCTCACTGAAACAATCAATCATATCTGGGGGGATTATGCCCGCACTGTTCAACCGCAGACTCTCGCAAAACGACCAAGCGACGGCTCGGTGGCAACGCCGGATATTGCGCGACTCAAGGGTGCGAGGATTGTGAATGTTCCCGAACCGGAAAAAGGTTTGGAGTTAAATACCGCTCTTGTTAAGCAGTTGACCGGGGGTGATACCTATACAGGACGATTCCTGCGAGAGAACCCCGTGGAGTTCTCACCGGAGTTCAAGATTTTTATAAACAGCAATCATCTTCCCAACACCTCTGATGATACCATTTTTTCGAGCGGTCGGATTAAGATGCTCCCGTTTGATAGACATTTTTCTGTTGAGGAGCAGGATTTGACCTTGAAGCGGCAGTTTCGGCGGTGGGAGAATATGAGTGGGATTTTGAATTGGCTGATTGAGGGGTATCGGTTGTTGAGAGCAGAGGGGTTAGTTGTTCCTGTGCGGGTGAAAGTGGCTGTTGAGGAGTATAGGCAGGAGTTGGACGAAATCGGTGCGTTCTTCAGCGATGAGGTTGGCGAATCCCACGGAAACCGTGTCCCTACCAGCGAAATGTATATTCATTATGGCAGATGGTCGAAAGAGAACGGCTACCGCCCGATGAATAACAGGCGGTTTGTCGGGGAGTTACGCCGTCGATGTGATGTACGGCGTGACGGTAAATCCGGGAATGTGCTTGTTGGGTATGCTCCTCATGTTAGCCGTGAAGCGTTTGAGAAAGACTATTTTAATGAAGAATTTGAAAAATTAATCACGAAATAAGGTTCATTTGTGTCACTTGTATCACCTATCACCTAATTTTGTTCTGTGCGGTGATACGAGTGATACTTGTGATAGGTGGATTAGGTTGATGAATTATTTTCGAGCGGTACAATTGCAATTGTTTTTCCAAGAGGTGCTAATACCTTTATAAGAGTGGAAAGCTGTGGGTCTGTACTCCCGCGTTCAAGCCGAGCGATTACGGGTTGTTTCACCCCGCTTGCTTCCTCTAATTGCTTTTGTGTTAATCCGTTGGTTTGACGTGCGTTGATTATTTCGCCCAAAAGAGCGACTTTTATATCGGTTTCCATTCTTTCTTCGGGAGTGAGCAGTGTTTCACGGAGTTTATCCCAATCGTCGCCTATAGGCGAAATAGGTTTATTTCTCATTATTTTCCTTGCTCCTTTCGATAAAATCGCTAAGATTGCGTTTAGCTTGCTCAATTTCGTGCGGAGGAGTTTTTCGGGTTTTCTTTACAAAGTGATGAAGCAGAACAAATTTGTCGCTTTGCCAGCTAAAAAAGAAGAATCTGTCACGCAGAGGGCGTAATTCCCAAATATCGCCGTCAATATGCTTCACAAAAGGCTCTCCGGCTCTTGTTCCGTATTCTCGCAAAGCCTGCAAATAATAGTCTATCTTGTTCAGTTTGATGCGGCTGTCTTTGTCGGTGTTTGATGATAATTCATTAAGATAGTCTTTTATTGGCTGATTGCCTTGTGAATCTTTGTAAATTCTAATCTTGTACATTGTTATTGCTTCCTCACTTTTTTATAGTATAACACATGAGCGGTTCTTTGTCAATAACTTTTAAGCATATTTTGAATCAAAATGTCACTCACGTCAATTGTAGCATCGGATTTTGTTCTGTGCGATGATACAAGTGATATGAGTGATAGGTTGTTTAGGTTGACGATTTATTTTCTGTTATTCTGAGAAACGATATATTTGATATGCTCCGAGATAAAATCTTTTTGTAATTCATCCAGCTCCCTGTATTTGGCTAATAATAATAGTTCGTCTTTACTTGTTATGCTTGACGGCTTAGATTAGCGGTTAAGGGCGGCGAGGACAATTACCGCCCCTACAAGAATAACCCCCTCGAAAATCTTGTCCGCTAAAAAAGCAGCGGTAACGGAGCGATGTGAGCTTAAAATACCGCCCCTTCAAGATTGAAAGGAAAAATCTTGACCGCCGTATATATTAAAAACCCTGCACATGGCAAGGATTTTAACCATTGGTAATGTTCCACAAATATTTCATTGTAAATTTGTGAAACATTCAAAAATTTAAGCTGTTCTTGTTTTTGAAAATTCACAGCCGAATTTTTCGGCATATTGTATAAATATACCGTTCAAATTTCGTGAAACATTCACAAAAACAAAAGTCGGATTTTTGGGAAAAAGAAAACTCCGCAAGCGGTTACTTGCAGAGTCATTTTCTTAAATTTTGAGTGGTTTTTCGGTTTAGTTCAGTTTTTAGTGGTTATAAGAATACGCACTGTTATCGGCTTTTTCGGTGTTGTTACGGTGTATGTATCGGCATTGTAATTGAGGTTAAGTTTGTGCAACTGGGAAACGCCATTTTGCCTATACTTGTAATACCGTCTTGTATAACAACTGTTTTAATATAAGAATGGAAACTAAACCAAGGAATACTATAAGAATCATCCCAACTCGGCATATTCCCGATGCCATTAATTTCTAACACCTCTGTTTCGGTATTAAAGCTCCAAGTGATTTTTTCACCTGCAATACCGTTATATACTTCCGCAAATGTATCCGTTATCGGAATCACCGACAATATTATAACCATTGTTATAAACACCGATATAATCCTATTTCTCGTCCTTTTCATTCCTCGAACCTCCAAAATAAAAATAAAATTTATGTATATATATTGGTATTATAGCAGGGGTGGTAGAATTTGTCAAGGGTCAATATCCGAAAAACACCGCTCACCTCACGAAACAACCTCACCGCTTGCCGTAACCAACCGCAGACTGTCCCCGACATTCAATTCAGAATCAACCTGCATACGTTTCAGAAACGCGGAACCGTTATTGCCTTCGATTTTAACCCGAACTATTTCACCCGCTCTTACAATGACAGACGGCATTTGCCACTTATAATCTTCCTCGGCATTTGTGAGAAATAAGCCTTTTGTTGAAATAAATTTGTTTGAGGGGTTATAAAGTTCAATGTAACCTTCTGTGAGGTTGACTTCACTGATAATGAGAGTTGTATAACATACGCAGTCGTCCGCTTCATTATCGCAATCATAGCAATACTCAACAATGTTAAATACGCCAAATTGCGGCACGGCTTGATATTCCTCTTTTAAACCTATAGGGACGTACATAAAGCGCGCAGGAACAGAACCGATAACGCTAAAAGCATTTGAAGTGATTGAAACGGGTGGCGTACCTCTAAAATATACAGAAAGGTTTGGGCAATTATAAAACGCTTGATTTTCCACACGCACGACACTACTTCCGATTGTTACAGAGGTCATATTTACACACCCGTCAAAAGTATTGGCGTTAATTATTTTAACGCCGTCGGGGATTATCACCGATTCAAGGCTTGTACAATTCCTAAACGCATGGTCAGCTATAACACCAACGCTTTCGGGAATTGTGACTGCGGTTAATTTTGTGTTATTCGCAAACGCATTGAAGCTGATTCCGGTAACGCCGTACGGAACTTCATATTTATCGGCGGTTTTTCCACGTGGATAAAAAAAGATACTTACACGAAGTCCCGTTCTTCCGAACAAAACACCGTCTACGGAATAAAAACCCCAACATTCGGAATCAACATTTATATCGACTAAGTTAGGGCAATTATCAAACGCGGAATTACTTATTTGAGTAACACCGCTTCCGATTGTTACTGTAGTTAAATTTGTACACCCTCCAAACACCGAACCGCCTATGCTCTTGACATTATCGGGAATTGTAACCGTAGTCAAGCCCGTGCAACCATAAAATGTTTGCAGACTTAAACCTGTAACCTCTTCACCGATTATAACCTCGGTAACATCTGAGAATTGAAAATCATCGCCTTTATTGCCGGTTCTCCACCCTAATGTTCCGGTATCGGTGGTGAGTGTGAGCGTTTTTGTTAAAGAATCATAGCTCCAGCCGTCGCCCGTAAAAGGAACAATACATATACAACCGGTAATAGGCTCGCCGCATACCTCGCAATCAAACTCCTCAACCGTCACGCCTTCAACCTCAACAAATCCGCCGTTATCATTACGAGAGAACGAAATTCCGTGCTTACCGTCTTTGATATACCAATATGCCGCCGCACCCTCGCCGATTGTCGTAATGTCATCGGTTGAACCGGGTAAATAATCCGTACCGTTTCCCGTCCGTTCAACGACAATGCCGTTATCCCCCGCGACATCGAATTTCTTACCCGTATTTGCTTTAACCTCACCGCCGACTACCGCCACCCGCGAGTTTGTATCGATGGCTTGAATGGCTGTGCCGGTATTTGAACTGACTTCACCGCCCGTAACCGTGACGTGTCCGTCGGTAGTGAGCGCAAAGCCGCTTGACGTGTTTTTTACCACGCCGCCGCTTATAACGGCATTATTTCTTGTCATCAAGCCCATTAGTCCAATCGTTTTATCAATACCGTTGCTTGTCACCTCGCCGCCGCTTATTGTGAGCTTTATATCGGGGTTCATGCCCGCTAAATAGATGGCTTGACCCGATTCTGAGCTGACCGTACCCCCGCTTACGTTTACATAAATCGGCATATTTAAACTGATTGCGCTTATAGTATTATTAGAAAGGACAGAGTCGCCCTCAATGAGGCTTTCGGTATTGGAACGAACCACACCGTCCCCTTCAACCGAAACGCTTCCGTTCGTCTTTATCGCACTTCCGTTGGCGGTGTTTTCCACGATACCGCCACTGACCGTTACAAGAGATGTACTGTTTATACTCGATGTCCCCATGAAAATCGTAGAATAAAAGTCATATTCATTTTCATAGTTACTTGTCACTTTTCCGCCTTTAACGGTAACGTGTACATTTCTGCTGTCCGGTCTGTCTGCATTGATGGCTACGCCACCACCCGATGCGTTTATTTCGCCGCCGCTGACTTCAAACAAACCGTTGCCGATAAGCGTTACGGCGATTGACTTTGCACCCGTATTTATATAGTCCGCCCGCCAGTCAATCTTTTTCCCTTCCGGTATATGAACCGAGAGCGTCAGAGCGTCCGTTTCAAATTCACCCGTGATAATTACATGGTCATTATTAGACGCAGCCGAATATATAGCGTCTCCAATCAGCTTGACCGTATCGGTTACGTCCGGAACCCCTATTTCTATGATAACGGCTGTGTCTTCGTCTGCGGCGACAAATGTCATCGACATTACGCCGATAAGCATTGCCGTTATGAGGATTATTGCTCTGATTCGATTTTTCATAAACTCCCCCGAATATATAGATTCGCTCGTGTGTGATTGATATTATAGCATTGATTATAACATATTTATCATATCATGTCAATCATAATGTCCATATCGGGACAATCGCCGTATTTCGGTTAATGGCAGAAAACTCCTGTTTTGTACACACCACCGCCCCCATGCCCCGCGGAAGACTCGCCGCATCCAAAACCTTAAACACTCCGGCAAGCTCTGTCGGCGGTGATGCACTTTTTTTAATTTCAATGGGGTGAAGCTGCGGTTCAGAATTAAAGCCGCTCTCGATAATCAAGTCGATTTCCTTGCCGTCCTTATCGCGATAATAATGAGCCGTGCAATCCAATCCGCAATTACTGTAGCTTTTGAAAATCTCCGAAACGACATAGTTTTCTAAGATTGCACCGTTAATAGCACCGCTCATCAAAATATCGGCAGTAGAATACTTGGTCAAGTATGCCACAAGTCCGGTGTCGAAGAAATACATTTTCGGTGTTTTTACCGTTCGTTTGAGAAGATTATTTGAAAAAGGGCGCAGATAAAAAATAACACCCGATTTTTCCAACAGTCTAAGCCACCTTTTAGCTGTATCATCGGTTACGCCGACATCAAGAGCAATGTCATGAATATTGAGCATTTGCCCTGCCCGACAAGCCGCCGCCCTGATAAAATCCTCGAATTGCAGTGAGTCAACACGAGCGAGCATATCACCGATGTCACGTTGAATATACGACTGCATATAGCTGCTGTAAAAAATATCACGATTGGGGTATTTACCGCTGATGTGTCCGGGTAATGAACCTTTCCAAATTCGCTCATACTGACCGACAGTATCGGTTGAAACGCCTGTTTTAGTTCGTTCTTGCAGAGAGTCAAAGTCTATGTGCAGAGGTTTATTTTGACCGTTGCCGTATATTTCGTGTTGGGATAATCCCGACATTCGCAGTATTGCTACACGTCCAGCGAGTGATTCCTGTGCTAATTCAAGCAACCGGAATGTCTGTGAACCTGTCATCCAGTAGCTTCCGGGAACTGCACCGTTGTCTATGGCGATTTTGATTCGCGAAAACAGCTCCGGCGCGTATTGTACCTCGTCAATTAGTAATGGGGCGGAATACAATGACAAAAACAACTCCGGGTCGGTAACCGCGGTTCGCCGTGCTTCAAGGTCATCGAGCGTTACGTATTTTCGGTTGCACGCTTCATTTTCGGTGAGTTGTTTTAAGGTAGTGGTTTTTCCGACCTGTCTCGGCCCTGTAATCATTACTGCGGAGTAAGATTCCGACACTTCTTGTATGACCGACTCTATATCCCGTTTGATGTAGTTCATAGCAAACCTCTTTTCTTTCGTCTATTATACGATTTAATCACATTATAGCCGAATAATGCTAAAAAGTCAAGAGATAAATTGGAATTTTTAATAAAACTATTGACTTTTACGCTCTATATGTTATAATAAGTGTGAGGTGATAACATATTATGGAACGTAAAATATCAAACAAGCTAATCGCATGGAAAAATAATAAGTCAAGAATGCCCCTTATTATCGGTGGTGCAAGGCAGGTCGGCAAGACCTACACTGCGCTAACTTTCGGGAAAGAACATTATAAAAACACGGTGTATTTTAATATGGAGGACTCAACTGAAATAACCGCCGTATTTGAACGCGATTTGAAACCGGAGCGTATAATTCGTGAGCTTTCAGCCATTTCGGGACAAACGATTCTAAAAAGCGATACGCTTATTATTTTTGATGAAATTCAAGCCTGCGAACGTGCATTGACCTCTCTTAAATACTTCTGCGAGACCGCTTCCGAATATCACATTATAGCGGCGGGGAGTCTTTTAGGCGTCGCGCTTAATCGTGAGAAATACTCGTTTCCGGTCGGTAAGGTTGATATGCTTACCTTATATCCGCTTGATTTTGAGGAATTTATGTGGGCGACCGACAATACCCAAATGAGTGATTTAATTAAAGACAGTTATTCGGAATTTACCGCATTTTCTGCACATGATACCGCAATGGATTTATATAAAACATATTTGGTTGTAGGCGGAATGCCGAGAGCGGTGTTGGAGTATGCCGAGAAAAGAGATTTCGATTTTGTGCTCGCCGCACAGAAAACGCTCAACGACGCTTATATAGCTGATATGGCAAAGTACACCACTCCGCACGAAACGACCAAGATTATGGCGGCATGGGCGAGTGTTCCCGCACAGCTCGCCAAGGAAAATCGAAAGTTTCAATATCGAGTAATCAAATCGGGTGCGCGAGCTTATGAGTATGAAACCCCGTTAGCGTGGTTGAAATCGGCGGGGTTAATCAATAAATGCGTTAATGTTTCAAAAGGAAAAATGCCGTTGTCGGCGTTTGCGGAAAACAGCATATTTAAGGTGTATATGGTTGATACGGGGTTGTTGTGTTCAAAGTTTGGGATTGCCGCGAATACTGTCATTTCTTCTCCGCACAGCTTTGACGGGTTCAAAGGCGCGCTCTGCGAAAATTACATTATGCAGGCTCTTGTTACCAACGGAATAGAGCCGTATTACTGGACTTCAAACGGTAAAGCGGAGCTTGATTTTGTATTCCAAGATAAACAGGGGAACATTATTCCGTTGGAGGTTAAGTCGTCCGATAATGTGCGTTCAAAGAGCTTGAAGGAGTTTATGTCTAAATATGATTGTCCTTTCTCAATCCGCGTGTCGGCAAAAAACTTCGGGTTTGAAAATAATATTAAGAGCGTTCCGCTTTATGCTGCTTTCTGTTTGGAGATTTAGTTTGAATATTACGATAATTAATATTTGACAATAATAAAATTTTCTGTTATACTACATACATTATGAAAAAAAACAACAATATGCCGGAACATATAGGGATAATAATGGACGGCAACCGACGTTGGGCGAGAAAACGTATGCTCCCCGTATCAATGGGGCATAAAAAAGGCGCGGAGGTTTTTCGCGAACGGGTAAGCGATTTGGCGGCGCGCGGTGTACAAAATGCGACATTCTTTGCCCTTTCGACGGAAAATCTCAATCGAGAAGAGGGTGAGGTCAAAAATTTACTTCGCCTTTTTGAATCTCAACTTGACGATTTGGAAAGAATAACCAATGACGAGGATATAAGGCTCACTTTTATCGGTGATTTGTCTGTATTCCCCGACGCGATTCGGGAAAAAATGGAAAAAGCCGAGCGCGGTTCGCGAGATAATTCCGGTATGGTGTGTCGATTGGCGATAAACTATGGCGCGAAAGCCGAAATAACCCGCGCCGTAAGATTGATTAAACAATCGGGAACAGATGAAAACAATATAACCGAGTCCCTCTTCGACAATTATCTGTATACCGCGGATGCACCCGAGGTTGATTTGATAATAAGAACCGGCGGAGAAAAACGTCTTTCTAATTTTCTTCTTTGGCAGGCGGCATACGCCGAGCTTTACTTCACCGATACATTATGGTGTGACTTTTCGAGCGACGAACTCACAAAAGCCTTAAATGATTATGCCGCGAGGAATAGGCGGCGCGGAAAATAAAAACCTGTATTCTATAATTCTAACAAAAAAGGGGGGTTGCCTTTATCATGGGAAGAAGACTTATCTCGGCGGCTATCGCGATAAGCGTCGGCATCTTGTTGTTATGGCTCGATAAAAAAGAGCTGTTTCTCATTGCGGTCGCAATTATCTCGGCGGTAGCGGTCTATGAAATTCTAATCGCGACAAAGTATATAAAGAATAGAGCGGGTGCGGCTTCGAGCCTTTCTTTTGCGTTCGCCATCCCTTTTGTGTTGGGGATAGATATGACGCGGGGGTTTATGAGCGCGAGGTATGTGGCTTTTTTGTTTATAATCGGATTATTTATAATCATGCTTTTCAGCCATAAACGAGTCAAATTCGCGCAAATTGCATTAATGGCGTTTGTATCGCTTTGTATACCTATTTCCATGACCTGTATCATTTTTCTCTATAATAATTATAACGAACATAGGATATTTGTATTGGTCTACGCTTTAACAATTACCTGGATAAGCGATTCCGGTGCGTTTTTCGCGGGAACATTTTTAGGTAAGCACAAAATGGCACCCGAAATAAGCCCTAAAAAAACGTGGGAGGGGTTTGTGGGCGGTGTAGTAAGTGCCGCTTTATTCGGCTTTTTACTGAGTAAAGGCTACGAATTATTATTAAAATGGATGTTTACGGATAGTGAACCTTTCAAGGTTGACATATTGTTTATGTCGTTATTAGCCGTCCCCTGTGCTTTTTTAGGAGCGTTGGGTGATTTTTCCGCGTCAATTATAAAGCGAGAATGTTCGGTGAAGGACTTTGGCAACATAATGCCGGGACACGGCGGAGTTTTAGACAGATTCGACAGCGTTTTATTCGTCGTTCCGTTTATTTATCTCGTTTTTGAACAATACTCACCGTTTTCACAGTGGTAAACGCGATATGACAAAACAAATTGTTTTACTCGGTTCAACCGGCTCAATAGGAATACAGACATTAGATGTTGCTAAAACGCATAATATAAAAGTGAAAGCATTGTCCGCACATTCTAACGCCGCGCTTTTAGCGAAGCAGCAAAAAGAATTTGGCGCGGTTCAAACCTGTTTATCGGGCGAGACCCCCGCAAAATTGTGTGAATTAGCCGCTACCCCCGACTGCACGGTGGTAAACGCCGTTGTGGGAAGTGCCGGGTTGAAGCCGACTTTAGCGGCATTGCGCGCGGGGAACCCCGTGGCGTTGGCAAATAAGGAGACGCTTGTCGCGGGCGGTGAGACGGTTATGGAGCTGTCTCGGCAAAATAACGCGCCCGTTATACCGATAGATTCGGAACATTCCGCTATTATGCAGTGTATAAATAACACCGATAACGCAATTAATAAGATTATACTTACCGCATCGGGCGGCGCGTTTCGCGGTTGTACAAAAGCGCAATTGAGAGCGGTCACAAGGGAACAGGCGCTTTCGCACCCTAACTGGAGCATGGGTGCGAAAATCACCGTCGACTCGGCAACCATGATGAATAAGGGGTTAGAGTTAATTGAGGCTATACATTTATTCGGCGTGAACGAGTCTCAAATTGAGGTGGTTGTACACCCGCAGAGCATTATCCATTCTGCGGTTGAGTTTATTGACGGAAGTATAATCGCACAATTGGGCGTACCGGATATGCGCCTTCCCATTCAATACGCGCTGTCCTATCCTAAAAGGCTTTTTTCAACCGCAAAAAGGTTGTCGCTTACCGAACTCGGAACGCTTACCTTTGAGGAGCCGAACAATGAAGCTTTCCCTTTATTGGAATTAGCGAGAAAGGCGGCAAATTTGGGCGGGAATGCGCCGTGTGCGTTGAACGCGGCAAATGAAGCGGCGGTACGGCTTTTTTTAGACGGAGAAATCGCTTTTTATGAAATTTCTGAGGTTGTTGAGCGGGTATTTAATAAGGTGGAAAAGACCGACGAAATCGGTCTCGATATAATAGAAAAAACAGAGGGAGATATTAAACATTGTCTATAGTAATATTCATTTTAGCGTTTTTCGCAATAATCCTTATTCATGAATTTGGGCATTTCGGAGCGGCGAAGCTTTTCAAAATGAACGCTTATCAGTTTAATTTGGGAATGGGCCCGATTATTTGGAAGAAACAGCATAAGGAAACCCAATTCGCATTAAGAGCTCTTCCGATAGGCGGCTCGTGTGTTCTCGGGGAAGACGATGTCGAGGAAAGCGAAGACCCGAATGACTTTAAAAATAAACCGGTATGGCAAAGGATAATAGTTATAGCGGGGGGCGCGTTCCTCAATTTAGTTTTAGGGCTTATTTTATGTATTGTTATCTATATTGTTCAGCCTATCCCAACTACCGTTGTATCTGTTTTTTCGGATAACGCGGTAAGCAATACCGGTGCGAGCGCGTTACAAAAAGGCGATAAGATTATAAAGGTCAACGGTATGCGGATAGTTTCGGCAAACGAAATATTCTATAAAATGGATAATTCCATGACCAAAGGACTCGCCAATGACGACGAGAATAACGACTCAAATGATAATTCGGAATTTGTTGTATTTGAATTTGTTGTAATCCGAAACGGCGAAAAGGTAACCCTCCCCCGCGTGAAGTTTGAAGCATATCCGAATGAACGCGGCGGAATGAATTATGTAAGTGATTTTTGGGTTAAGCCCGCCGATAAGAATATTATAAATGTTTTGGGTTATTCGGTTTGTCAAGCAATAGGGACGGGAAGAATGGTTTGGCTCATGCTTTTGGATATTGCCGGCGGAACCTATGGACTCAACGAAATATCCGGCCCCGTAGGGTTAGTCGGGGCGGCTTCCGAGGTCACGAAACAGGCGAAGGAAAACGCAAAGGATTTCAAAGAAGCCGTCGCGTCAATCACAATGTCGATTGTGGCTATATCGGCACTTATTTCTATCAATTTGGGTATAGTCAACCTTATCCCGATTCCCGCCTTAGACGGGGCGAGAATTGTATTCTTGACGGTAGAGGGAATACGGCGAAAACCCGTTAACGCAACCGTTGAGGGGATAATACACTTTGTAGGCTTTGCTTTATTAATGCTTTTAATAATCGTAGTAACCTTCAACGATGTAAGGCAATTGATAGTTGGAGGGTGATGGCAGTTGACGGGAGGGGGCTTATGAAGAGGCGTGTTGTTAAGGTCGGGGCTTTGGCGTTCGGCGGGGGGGACGTTTTTGTTCAATCTATGTTGAATATTCCGCCCGATGACATAGACGGAAATATCGCGCAAGCGTTACGGCTCGTTAAGGTCGGTTGCGAGGTTATAAGGGTTGCCGTTCCCACCTTGCCCGACGTAAAGCTCGTTTCTGCGTTAAAAACGCAATTGCCGAATATTCCCGTGGTTGCCGATATCCACTTTGATTACAAAATTGCAATTGAATCGGTTTTTGCCGGCGCGGATAAAATACGCATTAACCCCGGGAATATAGGAGATGTCGGTAAAGTTAAAGCAGTAGCGGACGCTTGTCGAAATGCCGATATTCCCATAAGAGTGGGGGTAAACGGCGGGTCGGCTGTGAAAGGGATTGTCGAATCGGCAATCGAACATATTCGCTTACTTGAACGGTTCGATTTCAACAATATCGTCGTATCGGTTAAGTCGTCAAGCGTTCGAGAAACAATCGCGGCATATCGCGAATTGGCAGAATTAACCCCGTATCCTCTACACCTCGGCGTTACCGAAGCGGGGACAGAGCGAACGGGGCTTGTAAAATCGGCAATAGGTATCGGCTCGCTTTTATGCGACGGTATAGGCGACACTATAAGAGCATCACTTACCGCCGAACCGGAACGCGAGGTTGAGGCGGCTATTGACATTTTAAAGGCGACGGGTATAAGAAAAGGGGTCGAAATAATCTCCTGTCCCACCTGCGGCAGATGCCGAATTGACGTTATATCTATAGCGCAACAGGTAGAGAAACGCACCCGCAACTTGGACAAGCCGTTACGAATCGGCGTCATGGGGTGCGCGGTAAACGGGCCGGGCGAATGTAAAGAAGCCGACCTCGGCATAACCGGCGGAGACGGCGAAGGCTTGATTTTCAAGCGCGGCGAAATTGTGCGAAAGGTGAAAGAGACCGATTTAATAGATGAGTTGATGGAAGAAATAGGGGGATTTTAAATTCCTCTATGATTTTTAAATTCTTATAATTTTTTAAAGTTGTGTAACCTTTGCGTATGCTTTTTTGTCTATATAGTAGGGGGCGGATTATGGAAAAGAGATTTGAATTCAATTCTTCTGATAAAATAAAGCTTACCGAACTCGTAGTATCGGCACAGGCGGGCGATAAAGCCGCGTTTGAAATACTTTACATAGAGTATTCAAGGCGGGTATATTACTTAGCGTTAAAAATTCTTTGTAACAAAGAAGACGCAGAGGATATTATGAGCGATGTTTTTGTCACCGTTTTTGAAAAACTCGGAGGTTTAAAGGAACCCAAGCATTTCACACGTTGGCTCAATCGTATCACGGTAAACAAATGTACCGACGTATTCAAGAAAAAGAGGAAAAAGCTTGTGATAAACGAGAATGATGAAGCTTTACAGGGGGTACCCGATTCGGAACTCGACTTTTTTGAAGAAACAAACCCGCTCCTTCTCCCCGAAAAAGCACTTGACAATTCCGAGACGGCTCGAATGATAGTCGATATAGTAGACAATCTCCCCGACCCGCAACGCTTGTGTGTATACTATTATTATTATGAACAGCTTACGATAGCGCAAATTGCCGAGGCTTTAGACACGAATGAAAACGCAGTTAAACGGCGGCTCTACTTAGCGCGCGAAAAGCTTCGCAAAGAGCTTGTGCGGCTCGATAAACAAGAGGGAATAAAGCTGTATTCCGTCGCGCCTTTATTGCTGACCCCTGCGTTTAAGGCGGCATTTGACGGATTTGAGCTATCCGCAGAGATAATGCAGAGGGCGTGGAGCTCGATTACGTTTTCCATAGCCGAAAGCGCGGCGGCGGTCACCGCTTCAACCGTTACCGGAACGGCAGTAACCTCTGCAACCTCTGCAACCGCAACCACTGCAACAGCCGGAACATCTGTAACGACGGGTCTTTTGGCGGCGTTAAACACAAAGCTTGTTACAATTATAGCGAGCGTTGTTGTAACGAGCGGCGTAATAACGGGGGTAGCCGTTGTTACAAATAACGAATCGGTACAAAAGGAAAAACCGGAATATGCGTCATATGAAGCCGCAGACGACGCGATAATTGTGCCGATTGCACCGAGCTGTGCGGACAACGACAAAAATAACAATAGGAATAACAAGGATAAAGACGAACTCATTTTTGCCCCCTCGACAACCGCCCCGCACATTGAATCGGTACCGCCGACGGGTGTTATAACAACATATGAATCCGGTTCGGTTTCCGAAACCGCGCTCCCCCCCTGCGTTACAACCGCTTATGAAATAGCGGCAATGCGCTTCCCCTCAAAGACAACCCCCGAGGCAAAACCCGCGCCCCCGCCGCAAAAGCATATCCCCCCCGTTACAAAAACTCCCCCCGTACAATATACAATGTCTCCGCCCGATACTACGGTCGGTATATCGGAAACAGTTTCCCCCGAGACAACTGCCTATGCAACAACATATACGACCGCAACCGCGCCCGATATAACAACCGCGCCGCCGATAACGCTCGATTTAAGCGGAATGTACTATATAAAAAATGCGGGTGATGAGAGCTATTTAGACGCATTCTCCGCATCGCACAATGACAACCCGATTATGTTGAATCCCAACAGAATTACCGAAGACAATCTCCAGCTTTGGGCTTTACAGAAAACGGGAGAAATAAACCTTTATATAATACAAAGCACTCATCATTGTGTTATTTGCGAAAGCTTATTCGGGATTGACAATGTTATGAATATACTTAACAATAGTGCGGGGCTTTCGGCTCTCCCCGCCGATATAGTTATAGCGCAAAACGATGATAATACCGTTACGTTCAGACTCGGCGACGGGGTTAATGCGTTAGCGTTAGACGTAAACGGCTACTATGCCGAGTGGAAGGTGTTTGACGATTCTCTTACCCAAAAATGGATTCTTGAATCCTCTTAAAAATACTTAAGAATATAAATTATTACGAAGGAGATTAATGTTATGAAACGAGTATTATCTTTATTAATTGTGATTGCGGTGGCTGTTCCAATGGTATATGCGGCGGCAGTTGCGGAACAATCAACAACAAAAATTGATTTTTCCGCCGATGTTTTACGTTACTATATATTACATGATGACTTCAACATAAATCCGTTGACGGTAATATCTTCCCCGGAAGACTTCGGCAAGATATTTCCGTCGGTTATATGCCCACAAGTCTTATTTCACACCGAATACTGTCTCGGCGGTATAATGGGGAGGCGTTATTGTAACGACGGCGGGAGCTTCTTTAACGACAAATATCTTGTGACCTTCGCCTTTGAATCGCCGAGCGGCGGTGACATATATGAAGTTCACAGAGTTGATTCGGACGGTAATATTTATATTAAGCAAACACAAAAAGGAATGACCGGTGATGTTGGTAATCAATTTATTGTTATCGAGCTCGATAAAAGCTTCCCCGCCGACACTAAGTTTAATCTCATTTTCGACAGCATTGTGTATTATAACGGTGAGCGTTATGCCCCCCGCTGTGAATACTGTGACCCGTCAATGACCTCCTGTGAGTGTTTGTTCTTCGAGTGTTGCGGATTAGTTTATTTTGACGGCGTATATTTGTACGAAAAATGTGATTGTGATAATATTCCGATTTGTAACGGTTTGCATTGGACTCCGTGTAAATTAACTTCCACGTTCTTAGTGTCAAACCATGTATGTAATAAATGGCATCTTGTAGGTTGTTTCGGCGATAACCACAACTATGCAACCCCAAACTGTTGCGGTTGTATCTGGGTATCCGGCGGTATGATTCACGCAATGCCTTGTGATTGTCTGTTAGGCTTGTGCAACTGTGACTGTGGGTTGTGTCCGTCGCAACAGGAAACAACGCAGCTCGTGACGACGACACCGCCGCCCGAAACAACAAATTCGAATTGTGTATGCGCCAATATCTGCGCCACCAATGACGCAGAACTCTGCACCTGTAAGCTTTGCCGTGAAAGCGGCGCGCTTTGTGAAGGCTGTAAGAAGTGCTACAGGGTTTATACAAAACCCGAAACAACGGTGAACCCCTCAATTTGTAACGGAGCTCATTGGACACCCTGTAAATATATTCCGTTTTTCAGCCATACATGTGAAAAATGGCATTATGTAGAATGTTTCGGCGACAACCACGACTATAAAACCCCAAACTGTTGTGATTGTATCTGGGTATCCGGCGGTATGGACCACGCAACGCCTTGTGATTGTCTGTTAGGCTTGTGTGACTGTGACTGTGGGTTGTGTCCGTCGCAACAGGAAACAACGCAGCTCGTGACGACGACACCGCCGCCCGTGACTACAAATTCGAATTGTGTATGCGCCGATATTTGCGCCGAGACTGACGATGAACAATGTAGCTGTGCGCTTTGCAGTGAAAGCGGCGTGCTTTGCGAAGGCTGTAAGAAGTGTTACAGGGTTTATACAAAACCCGAAACAACGGTGAACCCTTCAATTTGTAACGGTTTGCATTGGACTCCGTGTAAATTAACTTCCACGTTATTCGAGTTAAGCCATGTATGTAATAAATGGCATCTTGTAGGTTGTTTCGGCGACAACCACAACTATAAAACCCCAAACTGTTGTGATTGTATATGGGGGAATTCGATTCATTTTATGCCTTGTGATTGTATGTTAGGCTTGTGCAACTGTGACTGTGGGTTGTGTCCGTCGCAACAGGAAACAACGCAGCTCGTGACGACGACACCGCCGCCCGAAACAACAAATTCGAATTG
>Ga0082212_10002051_pt1 | contig 29634 bp, 29 predicted proteins | sample TergutNt197P3_FD_71548 | JGI IMG/M metagenome (GOLD analysis project Ga0082212, IMG submission 71548) | Neocapritermes taracua P3 segment gut microbial communities from Petit-Saut dam, French Guiana - Nt197 P3 | ecosystem: Host-associated > Arthropoda: Insects > Digestive system > Gut ...
GTCAGAATTTGCAGCAAGATGACAAGAAAGCTGATCCCCCCGAAACAGTAAATAAAGGCCGAGCGCGTTTTCAGCGGGTTAGCGTGGTCCGGAACCGGATGATCCGCAATTTTTTTGAGCAGGGGCGTAAGGTTGAGCCGCTGATCCATGAACTGATAAATTTTGCCCACAGCTATGCCTCCCGGATAAAAATGCTTCCGTCTTCAACCTTGGAGACAAGCCGCGTCAGGGGGCGTGGCGGCGGGCCTTCCAAGACCCGGCCCTGAAGATCAAAGACCCCGCCGTGGCAGGGGCAGCGGAATTGATTGGCCGTGGCATCCCAGTCCACACCGCAGCCCAGGTGGGAGCAACGGTTGGAGATGACGGTGAACGCGCCGTCGCCGTTTTGCACTACAAAAACCATTTTCCGCGTCGCCGCCGTGGTCCAGCCGTCTTTGCGCTCATACTGGTAAGTCACCTTGGTGGGACGGCTGTCTTTCAATTCCGTAAGCTCAATGAGGGGAATCCAATCCTCATGCTTCTCCCCTCTACGCGCCGGCGACAAGAAAAAGCCCAATAGGGGAACGCCCAGGCCCAGGCCGAAGAGCGCGGCCACGGCCTTGATCCCGCCGGCGAGAAACCCGCGCCTGGAGCGGTCTCTTTGTTCTTCACACAGACTCATGAACGCCTTCCTCCAATCTGGATATTCCCTTTTTAAACTCTTGTTTTCCCCAATAAATTCCCTTAGCTTGAGATCCTTTCCGGTAGGCGCGCATGATCAATTATCTCAAAGTCTTCGGGCTTTCCCTCTTTCTGCACTCCCTGGCCCTGGGGCTGCTCCTGGGGACAGGCGGCAGGCAGGCGGGTTCCGGCGTTTATCCGAACCTGGACCTTGCCCGGATGGAAATCAGCTCCTCGCCTGACAATACCGGACGAGAAACAGAACACTCCCGGCCTGAAAAGGAATCAGCCGGCCTGTCCGCGGCCGGACCTGACGAACAGGAGGCCATACCTGAAAAGGACGCGCCGCCCAGGAGGCGATCCCTCCCCCCGCCCGGCGAACAGACCGGGCGGACAGCCCAGGAGGTCCGATACGGAAAAGACGCGCACATCGCCCCAGACGCGGCTCCCGGCGATGCCGGCGCAACGGAAACCGGCCTGTACCTGGAAACGCAATTTCAAAACATCCTGCAATACGTCCGCCGTCACCTGATTTACCCTGAACAGGCCAGACGCCTGGGCTGGAGCGGCACGGCCACCGTCGCCTTCGTCATTACCCAGGACGGCTGGGTGGAAGACCTGTCCCTGCGCGAAAGCAGCGGACGGGCCGTGCTGGACAAAGCCGCCAGAGAAGCCGTGTTGGCCGCCGCGCCCTTGCCGCCTCCGCCGGTCCGGACGCGCGTTGTCCTGCCCATTGCCTTTAAGCTGAATTGAAGAGGGCCGGCTGCCATACAAAACACTTATGCGTCTTATGCGATACGACGTATTTTGCGCGATTATGCCACATTTTAATAATATCTATATATGTAGTCATATAGCATACATCAATTTTTCCAATTCAAAAATCCATAAAAGATATTTGTTAAAATTTATATCAATAATAAAAAAAAATTCAAACGATTTTTTTATTAATTGATATAATAACTAAATTTATTGTTATTTTGTTTAAATAACACTATTTGCTTGAATGGCAGGCTATTTTCGCCAGATATAAGAAATCTTGCAGACGTTTTGGCGAATGGCGCGGACTGCGATGGCAACCCAAGTCCAAGAGTAAACATCTAATATATGTTTAGTTGTGGCCGATATGCTTTTGGGGCGAGACCGCTCTTCCCCAGAGGCTATATGACTATTAACGGGTTACGAAATTCCCTGGGCTTGCTTGCCGGTTTCAGGACGGCCGAATTGCCCCAGGGAAATACTGTTGAGGAACAAACATCCCAGCCGGCAAGCCGGAAGACAGCCGGGATGTCCTCAAACAATCCCATGTTCAGGAACTTCGTTTCTTCTGAACGCGGTATTTCGCGCTATGTCGAGGGAGCCCTTGCAAATTTCGGGACAAATAAATCTATAAAAACCAGCAAGCAAGGCAATGCCTTCTTTGCCATTATGCAGGCGGCAAAGACCGGATATGAAAATGCCCACACCTCAGGGGAGAAGTATGTCGCCCTGAAGCGGACGGATAAGGGGCTCGTTTCCTACCAGGCGAACCAAGTCTGGGAAAATGCGGAAACAACGCACCTCAAGCGGAATGAAGACGATATCGAAAAGAGAGCCAAGGAAGCTATGGATCCAAAGGACACCGCCGGGAACACGACCGGCAGCGCCCCGGACAGCGCCCATACAGCCGAAATACATATCCCGTCCGGCACGGAGACTGTTTCCGGTATGCCGGAGCCCACATCTCAAATCATAGCTCCTTCCATTCCCGCGCCATCCAATCCGGCAGGCGGTATAGCGCCTTCGGTGGATATCGTAGTGTAGCGAAAAGCCGCCCTCATCTAAAATGGGGGGAAATATCGCCAGGAAATTATGTCCATAAGCGTAAAAACCCTAGGCCACCTTTCTCCTGAACATGGCGTAGGCAATGGCCGTGCTGCCGGCGATAATGGCCAGCATGGGCCATATGCTCTGCCAGAGCACATGGATGCCCGCGTCTTTCAGGTAAATCTGCTTGGTGATCTCGGTAAAATGCCGCACAGGGTTGATCATGGTCACCTGTTGCAGCCAGAGCGGCATGTTTTCCACCGGGCTTATATACCCTGAAAGCAATATGGCCGGCATCATGAACAGGAACACGCCTATGAAGGCCTGCTGCTGGGTATTGCAGAGCGAGGAGATAAGCAGGCCCACGCCCACCAACGAAAGGCCGTACAGGACAATCATGCAGTAAAAAAGCGGAATGGAGCCGGCAAAGGGGATACGGTAAAAAAACATCCCGGCCGCCAGCACTATGCTGCCCTGTACGGTGGCCACAATGACCGCCGGAACCGCCTTGCCCACAAAAATCTGCCAGGTGCTCAAGGGCGAGACCAGAAGCTGCTCCAGGGTACCCTGTTCACGCTCGCGGGCCACGGAAAGGGCGGTGACGATCAGGACGCCGACGGTGGTAATCAGGGCCACCAGCGAGGGCAGCACGAACCATTTATAATCAAGGTTGGGATTATACCAGTCGCGAAACGCCGGATCGATCTCAACCAGGACCTCTCCGCCAAGCCCGTCCAGCAGTTCCCGCTGGTACTGCCCCAACACGCTCTGCACATAATTAAAGGCAATCTGCGCGCCGTTGGATCTGCGGCCGTCCAGCAACACCTGTATCTGGGCCTCCTGCCCGGCCTCGACGCTCCTGGAAAAATCCTCCGGAAAACGCATCACCAGCAGCGCTTTCTGGTTATCAATCACCTCCGCTATGTCCCGCGCCCTGCGCAGAATGAGCAGCTCCGAAAAGGCGCTGCTTTCAGCCAGGCGCTGCGTAAGTTCCAACGCGTGCCTTCCGGAATCCTCGCTGTAAATTCCCAGGGCGGCGTTGGTTATTTCCAGGGTGGCGGCAAAGGGAAACAAAAGACTTTGGATGATCACGGGCGCGATCATGCTCATGCGCGCTTTTTTATCACGAAAAATCATGAGCAGTTCTTTCAGGACAAGCGTGAACACCCGGCCGCGCATGATTAGCTACTCCAGCCCGATCTTGGTCTTTAACGCCGCGAGTCCTATGAACAGCGCGCCGGTGGCCAGCAGGAAGGCCGCGTTGCTCAGGAGGACGAAAGAGACGTTTCCGGCGAGAAACAGGGTATGCATGGCGCTTACATAGTACCTGGCGGGTATGACGTAAGTTATGGCCCTGACCGCCAGGGGCATGCTGTCAATTTCAAAGACAAATCCGGAAAGCATGATCGAAGGCAGAAAAGCCGATACCAGGGCTACCTGCGCCGCGTTGAACTGGTTGCGCATAATGGTGGAAATCAGCAGGCCCATGCCCAGGGTGTTGGCCATAAAAAGCGTGCTCAGGCCGAACAGGACGATCACCGATCCCCTGAAGGGCACCTGGAAGACGGCAACGCTGAAAAACAGGCAGACCACGAGCGCGAACATGCCCAGAAAGTAATAGGGGATCAGCTTTGAAAGCAGAAATTCCGCCCTGGTGACCTGGGTTGAAAGCAGGGCCTCCATGGTGCCGCGCTCCCACTCGCGCGCGATGACCAATGAGGTCAGGATGGCCCCCACCACCGTGATGATAATGGTTATGGCCCCTGGCATGATGAAATTGCGGCTTACCATATCGCGGTTGAACCAGCAGTTTACATTGATATTGAAGAGGTTCCGGGGCTCGATCCCCAAATCCCGCGCCAGATTCTCACGCCATACCCGCAAGACCCCCTGGACATAGCCATGCACGAAATTGGCGGTATTGGGCTCGCTCCCGTCGGCAATAACCTGGAGGGAGATTTTTTCGCCGCCGGCCAGCCTGCGCGAGAAATCTGCCGGAATAACCACCAGGCCGCGCAGTTTCCCGGCCTGCATCAATTCATCCAGCTCCGCGCGCCGATCGCTGACCCGCGCCTCAATAAAACCACTGGCCGAAAAGGCATAGGCCAAACGCCGCGCCTGCGGCCCGGCATCTTCCAGGACTATGCCCACGCGCAACGCGCCGGAGTCAAAATTGATGCCGTAGCCATAGACGACCATCAAGATCAGCGGAATGACAAAGGCAATGAGCACGCTTCCGGGATCGCGGATGATCTGAAAAAACTCCTTGCGGCAAAGGGCCAGAAGCCGCCCGCGGGAAAAGCCTTCAGGCCGCATCGCTTTTCTCATCATACTCCTCAACCAGCCGGATAAAGGCATCTTCCATGCCGGGGCACGGCCTGGAAGTGGTTCCCGCCCGTTCCTTCAGGGTATCGGGCGGACCGGCGGCGATAATCCTGCCCTGGTAGACCAGCCCGATACGATCGCAATATTCCGCTTCATCCATGAAATGGGTGGTGACCATCACGGTCACCCCCTTTTCAACCATGCCGTTTATGTGCATCCAGAATTCGCGCCGGGTAAGCGGATCAACGCCGGAGGTAGGCTCGTCCAGAAACAGGATGTCCGGCCTGTGCATGAGGGCGCAGGCCAGGGCCAGACGCTGCTTGAAGCCCAGGGGAAGCAGTTCCGTCTGCTGGCCCAGAAGGGGCTTGAGGCCGAAGGTTTCAATCATTTCATCCACCCTGGCGGCCTGTTCCCTCCCGGAAAGCCCATAAACCCCGGAAAAAAAGATCAGGTTCTGCATGACGGAAAGGCCGCCATAGAGCGAAAATTTCTGGGCCATATAACCGATGCGCTCGCGCACCCCGGCCGGGTGTTTCTGCAAATCCATGCCCAAGACCAGGGCCTTGCCGGAACTTGGCCTTAAAAGACCGCACATCATTTTGAAAGTGGTGGATTTACCGGCCCCGTTGGGACCGAGCAGGCCGAAGATTTCGCCCCGGCGCACGGCGAAATCAACATGATCCGCAGCCGTGAAGTTCCCGAAGGCCTTGGTCAAGGATACGGCCTCAATCACGGGCGCGGTATCGCCGGAAACAGGCCGGGCCATCAGATTCGCAAGGACAGGACGCCGGGCGGGCACACCCCCGAGCAGATCGATAAAGGCGTCTTCAAAACGCGGTGTGGCGGGAAGCATATCCCCCGGAGAAAATCCCAGCGCCTCCAGCGTATCCGCGCCGGATGCGCCGGACGCGTCCCGGCGCAAAATGAGCCGCAGATGATCTCCCTGTATGACGCAGTCGCTGACCTGCGGCATGGACAGAGCCTTTTGCGGCAGGGCGCGTTTGTTTCCGGCCCGGCTTCGCAGAAGAAAACACCGCCCCTCCATGCTTCGGGACAATGCTCGCGGCTCTCCGCTGTAAAGGAGCCTCCCCTGGTTAAGCAAAAGCACCTCCCGGCATTGCTCCGCCTCGTCCAAATAGGAGGTGCTCCATAAAATAAGCAGGCCTTCGCCGGCAAGCTCATGCACCATGCCCCAGAGTTCGCGGCGCGATATAGGGTCCACGCCCACGCCCGGCTCGTCCAGCAAAAGCACCTGGGGATGCCCCAGCAAGGAGCAGGCCAGTCCCAATTTCTGCTTCATGCCCCCGGAAAGTTTTCCGGCCAGACGGCCGGTAAAGGAGGTCAGCCCGGTGAAACGCAAGAGACGCCTGAAGGCTTCCTGGCGTTCCTGCCCTTCCACCGCGCGCAAGGAAGCATACAGGTCAAGATTCTGCTGCACGGTCAAGTCTTCATAAAGCCCGAAACGCTGGGGCATGTAGCCGAGGATGGCGCGCAGCCCGGCCTTCCGCGTCAACGGATCCAGGCCGGCAACCGAGACGCGGCCGCCACTCGGCTCAAGAAGCCCGGCCAGAATGCGCATGAGCGTAGTCTTTCCGGCCCCGTCCGGCCCCACCAGCCCGGTCACCCCTCCCGGACGGATCACCATGCTAAGGGGCAGCAAGGCCGGAGAAAATTCTCCGGCGAAACTTTTTTCCAACCGGTCCAGGACAATCGCCCTTTCCACACCGGGCTGATTCAGAGCAGACATAGGCCTGCCTTTAACCGGGAAGCCTGGCGGTTATGGGCATGCCCTGGCGCAAGGCGTCATCCGGGTCGTTTATGAGAATGCGCAGGCGATAGACCAGATCCGGACGCAATTCGGGAGTTTGCACCTGTTTCGGGGTAAACTCGGCGGAGGGGGAGACAAAACCTATGGTGCCCCGGTATGGTTTGCCAGGGCGTCCGTCTATGTAAACATCAACTTGGGCGCCGGGAACCGCCAGATGCAGTCCGGCCCCGCTCACATAGGCTCTGGCCCAGACCGGCCGGGTAAGGGAGAGCACATAGACCGTGCTTCCGGGCGCCAGCATGGTTCCCGGCTCCACCGCGCGGGTAAGCACGACTCCGTCCGCAGGGCTGATCAAAACGGTATCGCTGAGATTAAGCCTGCTCTGTTCCAGGGCGGCTTCGGCCTGCATCAGGGCCGCCCTGGCCGCGTCAATTTGCTGTACGCGGTTGCCCGCCTCGTACATGCGCAATTTTTCAAGGGCGGCCTGCAGTGAGGAACGGGCGCTGTCACGGGCCGTTCTGGCGTTATCCACATCGTTCGCCGATACCGCCCGCTCCGGCAGGAGGGCCTGCTGGCGCTGGTAAAACTTTTCGGCATAATCAAGGGCCAGGCGTCGGGCCTGGACCTCGGAGCGCACCTGGGCGATCTCTTCATCGCGGAAACCGGCCTCCAGTAGCGAAAGCTGGGCTTTTTGCATTTCCACGTCAGCCTCGGCCTGGGCCAGGGCGTTTTCATAGGGCCGCGCATCAAGCCGCCCCAAGACCTGACCGGCGGATATGCCGTCGCCCTCCTCCACCGCCAGTGACGCCAGACGCCCGCCCACGCGCAAACTGAGGTTCACCGTGCGTATATCCACATTGCCGTAAATAGTACGGGCATCGTTATGTTCCATGCCGAAAAAGCGCGGCCAGAGTATCAAAAGAATCGCGACAACCAGCAAAAGCAAAATAAGCGGAAAGAATTTTTTCTTCACGGCCATTACCCGCTTAACTTTGCTTTCGTGCATTTTTTCTCCCCGTACCGACCAGTTGGTATAGTATGCTTTATCGTTTGCTGAAAGTAAAGAGAAAAATCCGCCGATTTTTTTCAATAAAGCGGACTTTACAGCCGGAAAAAGAAGCCGTGGGCTTCGCCGAATTTGGTGGTAGCCCATATTTCCCCGCAAGCCGTGCTGGCCTTACCCCGTCAGGTATCCCAAGTTTAGGTTAGTGGTTCCATGCTGGCGCTTTGCGCCGCTTTCATGTTTGCGCCCGGCTTCCCGAAACCTGTTATTCGAGCAGTTTTACATTTTCAAAATTACGTTGTTACCAAATTGCTATTAGTCAGCCTTATTACCGTAACATGCTTTCTGATAGATATTAAGCCAACATCCTGACCTACTTATATGAGACAGCTTCTAGAATTGGAATTATGACTCAGCGTTGTTTTATTGATGGCTTAATCATTTTCACTCAACACTTCCACAGGAGAATTCAATCATGGACAAAGAAATAATCAACGTCGACCGACGCCGAATGCTGATTGGATTGTCAGCGCTGACGGCCTGCTGCGCTCTTCCGGTTTTCAACAGCCTGCCGGTTTTCGCGCAAAGTGCTGACAAGTTACGTGCCGCTGTGGGATCAGTTCCCGACTACACCCATTTTTACGTCGCCGACGCGTTGAACTTGTGGAGTCAGCATGGACTGGCAGGAACCCAGTCCATGTTTCCTGCAGGCCGCATTGCGCTGGACGCAATGTTTTCAGGCAACGCTGATATCGCGTCCAGCGCGGAAACGCCGGCCATATTCGCGGCTGTGAATGGACTGCCGATTCAAATTATCGCCACAGTCGCCAGATACCAGTCATTCAACCTGATTGCCGGTCCAAAAATAAAGGATTTAAACGACCTCGCGGGCAAACGTATCGCATATATGCATGGGACCAATACGCATTTCTATTTGGTCAGCCTCATCAAGAGCAGGAATCTCGCCTGGAGCGATATCGTCCCCATCAACATGGCTTCCGCGACTATGGTGCCGTCGCTGGTCAACGGCGACGTGGATGGTTTTGTCTGGTCCGAGCCTTTGATCTCCGAAGCCCTCAAACAAGGCCCGCAATTCCATCGCCTGCACGCGGAGGGTGTCTACTCCGTCAATTGTTGTGTCAGTGCGTTGCGTGCAACGGTCGAGAAGCAACCGGACATGCTCGCCAAAGCCCTGAGGGCGCTCATGGATGCCGACAAAATCATGAAGACTGAAGAGTCCAAAGCCCAAAAGATAATGTCGGATGTGTTGAAGCTTGATCCGGCAGCAGCCGCTGCCCTCTGGCCCGGTATAACCTTTGAGGTTGCCATGGATAAGCAACGGCTTATCCCCGTTCTTGAACAGCAGGCGCAATGGGCGATAGAAAACAAGCTGACCAAAGATGGAGCTGCACTCCCCGATTTCGCAGCCATTGTGACTGACGAAATCTACCGGAAGGCAAAAACCAACTGATATGTACACGTCACCACACAACAATCGTGTTGCGGTTGGCCAGATTGCGTTCGAGCGCCGAGATCTCGCGTTTGGGTATGCCAGAACGGATGAGAGCAATGCAGTCATCGACGACTTAAACCTAAAGATAGCGCCATCTGATATGGCTTTATCGCCTCACAGAAAACACGTTGAGGTTGAGCAGATTGCGATCGAGTGCCGTAACCTCACGTTTGCGTATGACAGAACGGAGAGCAACGCAGTCATCGCTGACTTAAACCTGACGGTAACAAATGGGGAAATCCTTTGTGTTCTCGGCGCGAGCGGTTGCGGCAAAACATCCCTTCTTAACCTGGTTGCCGGTTTTCTTACGCCACAGCATGGCACGGTCGTGGTCAACGGAGTGCCCGTGTCAGGTCCAGGGCCGGATCGAGGCGTCGTTTTCCAGGAATATTCTTTGTTCCCTTGGCTCACAGCACTCGGCAACGTCGAATTCAGCTTGGCGATGCAAGGCATGAGTCGGAAAGCGCGTAGACAGGCCGCGATAGCTAAGTTGAATCTGGTTGGGCTTGAGCATGCCATCGATCGGTATCCATTCGAACTGTCCGGCGGCATGAAACAACGGGTCGCGATTGCGCGAACCCTCGCTGCCAATCCGCAAGTTCTCCTCATGGACGAACCATTCGCCGCGCTTGATGCGCTGACACGCTCATCTTTGCAGGAAGAACTCCTCACCATTTATCACAAGACGAAAACAACAATCATTTTCGTGACACACAATATTGCCGAGGCCATCAAGCTAGGGGATCGCCTGATCGTGCTTGGCCCTGGCGGCAAAATTCTCGAAAGCATTGAAAACGGGAGGCCGTCGCGGGTGGATCCGGCGTATGGGGAGAGTTATAGACGACTTGCGAGGGCTCTTAACGTCGAGGATGCCGAATGATAAGCCAGTTACGACAAAAATCCGTTGTAGCTTTCCGAGGCTTCATTGGCTTTGTGTTCTTCCTGTGCGCTTGGGAGGCGACAAGTCGTAGCCCAATTGGAAATTTGGTATTGTTTCCACCCCCCAGTTCGGCGATCCAGGTCCTCTTCGACATGATGTCGAGTGGGGAGTTGACCAAGCACATTGTGGCGAGTGGTCGCCGCGTACTCCTTGGTTTTCTCGCAGGTGCGTTTCCTGCCGTGCTGCTCGGCATTCTGACCGGCCATTCGTCAGCTTGGTCTAGCTACCTCAATCCTTTGCTTCATACCTTTCGTTCTATCCCGCCTCTAGCTCTTGTACCGTTCGGAGTCTTTTGGTTCGGCATCGGCGAAACGTCAAAGGTCGCTCTTGTGGCCTGGGCCGTGTTCTTTCCAATTTGGGTGAATACGGACGCTGGTATCCACAATATTAGCCCACTGTTGACGAGAGCTGCTGCATGCCTGGGCGCTAGAGGCTGGCGAATGCTTTTTTTGGTCCATCTGCCCAGTGCGCTCCCGTACATTCTCACAGGACTTAAGGTCAGCCTGTCTGTCGGGATCGCGACGCTCGTTGCGGCAGAACTCGCTGGCGCGATATTTGGGGTCGGTTACCTCATCCAAGTTTCCCAACAAATCTTCCGTGTGGATGTCATGCTCGTCGGACTCATTGCACTTGGTGTGGGGAACTGTTTGCTTATAGCAGTTCTTAATTGGATTATCGCGCGCTTAGCTCCGTGGTATGGGGCAGAACAACTCTCTTTAAAACATTGAACCCTATTCGGGGACGTAGTAGCATGCACAGCGAGCTTTATTCTCAACTTTTTGAGATGGTTCCCGCTGGCGTGAGTGATTCCAATCCTCTAATGGAGGCAGCTTGATGAAAATTTCAATTATTGCTGATACGCACAATGGCAAAGAAGCATCAACCTACCAACATGCCAGAGATCCGGAATATTCCGTCGTTGAGGCAGTGGAACGATTTGTAGACTACGCGATGAAGAGTGGTGCGGACGTGTTGCTTGAACTGGGCGACCGCATTGACGATATGGATCACGACACGGACATGGCAGTCGCCCAGGAACTGGCACAAGCGTTCAAGCGTTTTTCACGCGAGCGGGTTCATATCATGGGCAATCACGATGCCAACAATCTGAGCAAGGAAGAAAATGAAGAAATCTTCGATTGTTCATTCGACAGTCGTGTCGTTGATCTGGGCGAGTTCCGCCTGATTGCCTGGCAGCCGCGAGTGCATCTCGATTACGAGCGTGGCCATTTCTCTCAAGTCCCGGGGGATTTAATCTGGCTGGTATGCGCGCTGATGGAAGATGAGCGCCCCGCAGTAATTGCCACGCATTTATCGCTTGCGGGACATGCGCAGTTCGGAAATTTCTACCATCACTTTCAGCCCGCGTATTCAACCTACCCGGAGCACGAGGCAATACGCGCTGCCGTGGAGAAAACCGGACGAGCCGCCCTCTGGGTTTCCGGACATTCGCACTGGAATACCTGGAGCAATATCTGCGGCATCCATCACCTTACGATCCAGTCGTTATCGGAAAGATTCACAACCTACCCGAAGACGGCGGAATCCCATGCAGACTTAGTCATTGAAAACGGGCAGTTTACGCTGGAAGTCTACGGCAACGACCCGTTCTACATACGCTTGCCATTCAAAAAATCAGGCGAACAATTCTGGCTGCCGCCGGTAGTGCGTCGGTAGCGGCGAGGCTGGGACCTTAAGGACCTGCTGCCAGCAATTTTAGCGTGGATGTGGAAATGCTGAAATTTATACATATCACCGACACTCATTTGCCAGGGGCAAATGTATTGCTTTAGTGAAATAGGCTGGAAAAACGGACGCCATAGGCCCTCCGGGTTCGGCATGACGTATGGCATTCTTTTTTCCAGCCTATCTCATATCAACCGCGCTTCATTTCAGCGACAAGCCCTACAAGGCCGTCCGTTTGGACGGCTAGTTCGGCGATATCCCGTGAGGCCGCTCCCATGCTCGTACGAGTTGCGTCCGCAATGGTGTTGATTTCCACAATGCTGCGGTTGACACGCTCGCTTGCCTCGGCCTGATGCTCGCAGGCCGTGACAATGCCTTCCACCTGTCTGGCCATATCGTCGGCCATGGTGACGATTTCCTGCAGAGCCGCGCCGGACTGCGTTGCAAGCTCCGTGGCCTGTTCTATGTTGGCCGCGGTCATGCTCACCTGTTCCATGCTTATGTCCATGCTTTTATAGATGGCGTTAACGGATTGGCTGACATCCCCGGTGGAGGCCATAGTTTTTTCCGCCAGCTTGCGTACTTCGTCCGCCACCACGGCAAAGCCGCGCCCGGCTTCCCCGGCTCTAGCCGCTTCAATGGCGGCGTTCAGGGCGAGCAGGTTCGTCTGGTCGGCTATATCGGAAATCACGTTCATGATCTGGCTGATGGACTTGGCGTGCGTACTGAGTTCCGTCATATCGTCCTTGAGGGCGAGGGAATTTTTCTGCAATCCGTTGATGCTGTCGATGACGCCTTCCACTATTTTTTCGCCTTGGGTGGCTTTTTCCCTGGTCTGGATGGAAAAATCCTTGGTGTTCGCGGCGTTTGTGGCCACTTCCTCGGCCGTTACGCTCATCTCTTCCATGGCGCTGGTGCTGGCCGTTATGTACTCTGCCTGTTTGCCGGCGTCGTCTTCCGCCTGCCGTATGCATTCCGTCAAGTCAACGGAGGTGTGGCTAATGATCTTGACGGCACTGTCAAGCCGTTCCGCGGCGTTCAGAATTTCTTCATGGTTTTTTTTGGCTTCCTCGCCGGCGGCTTCCGCTTCAACTTTGGCGTCATGGGCCTGCCGCGCCTGTTCTTTCGCTTGCGCGCTGATGGTTTCCGCCTCGCTGATGCGCTCTTTCAGCGTACTCACCATCCTTTGCAAAGCACCGACAAGCAGCCAGACTTCGTCCCGGCTTTGCGCCGCCGCAAGCGGCGCGTCAAGCTTGCCGTCCGCCACCTGCACCGCGTAGTCGGTCGCCCTGCGTATGGGCAGGGCAATCTTCCCGCCCAGCATGCTAGCCAGCAGGGCAAGCGCCAGGGCGACGCCCGCCACGCACGCGGAGGCTATCATCACGGCCTGCTGTTTGTCCTCTATCCACTCAAACAGGGATTCGCCGATGAACCACATGCCTATGATGTCGCCGTTAATGTCCTTTGCCGGCCAGTATATGGTCGTATGCGGCACACCGAAGAAATTGAACTTGCGGTGAACTGGCTCGCCCTTTTTGAGCACCCTGTCCGTAAGCTCCGAGTCTTCAGGCGTCGTCCCGATGGCGCGCTTGCCATTAGCGTCCTTGATGGTGGTCATGACGCAGGTATTGCCGCTGAAAAGCGCGCATTCCAGCCCGGTGAGCCTTTTCATGGAGTCTATGTGCGCTTCCGTGCCCAAGGAGACGGCGAGGCTCAGCACGCCTATCAGGGCCTTGTTCGGCGCGTAGATGGGCGCGTCGCAACGGATGCTGAAGGGTATCACGGCGTTCGGCTCAAAAAGAACGCCCACCTTGACGATGCCGCTGATTGCCGCCTGCATGGTGGAGCGATTGCTGATGTCGTCCCCTGCCCTGTCCGAGTGGCCGCGGGCCACCACTATGCCCTTGGCGTCGGTGACGGTTACAGCGTCAAGGGCGAGCTGCTGCACGGACTGCGCTGCTATGAATCGTGCGTTCGCCGCGTCCCCCGCCTGCAACGCCGTTATGAGCTGGGGCATGGTGGTCAGCATTTTCGCGGCTTGCAGCACGCGCTGCTCATCTTGCTCCTGCAGGCGCGAGACAACGATCTGCATGGATCGTATTTCACCCTCCATCCGCCTGTCGAGCAGCCGGTCGAAACAAAAGAAGGTGGTGTAAAGCGCGACCGCAGAAGAGACGATAACGGCCCCCGCCGAAATGAGCATTATTTTTCGAGAGATGGAAAATTTCATGCGGACTCCTTCATATCAGCTTATCATAACATTGTTCGGGTGTGAACAGGGAACACATGTCCCATAATTATTCCCTCTATGAGTTCGGAACAGCATAATTCAAAGGAACTAAACAAAAATCCCATAAATCCCCCGCACAGCCGTCTTGCCGCGCCCGGCGAAACAGGGTATAAGGCCGCGCATCCGGACTGTTTCGGCCTCAAAAATAAAACTGGAAGATACGATGTCACGAAAAAACGGCAAAGCTCTGTATTTGGCGGCCCTGCTGCTTTTTGCGTCCGGGGTGGCCTATCTTGCGGTTTCCGGCTTCAGCGGCGGCACGGTCTATTTCATTGACGTGGCCGAAGCCCTGAACCTGCCTGCGAATAAGCCCCAGGCCGTGCGGCTTTTCGGCAAAGTCAGGGGCGAAGGGCTGAACAGGCTGCAAGACCGGGTGGGCGTACGTTTTCAACTGGAAGACCAAAACCTGGCTGACCAGACCCTCTGGGTCACCTACCAGGGGGCGATACCGGATGCCTTCGCCCCAGGCGCGGAAGTCATTGTTGAAGGCCTTTATCATGGAGGACAGGCGAACCTGGACGCCCACAAGCTGATGACCCAGTGCCCCTCCAAGTACAAAAAGAAGGAAAACTGAATGTACATCCTGGGTTTCTTACTGCTGACAACGGCCTTTTTATGCTCTGTTTTAGTCTCCGGAGCCCTGGTGATGGACGCCGGATTCCGGTGGAGACGCAAAAACCTCCTCCCGTTGACGGAAAAGGCCGTCAGCCTCACCGCCGGCCTTCTCCTGGCCGCCTCGATGATCCTGCTGGCCGCCCTTGTCGGACACGATTTTTCCCTTGAGTATGTGGCCCGTTATTCCGACCGTTTCCTGCCCCTTTTCTACCGGCTCACCGCCTTCTGGGCCGGGCAGGAGGGGTCGCTTCTCTTCTGGGCCTTGGGCTCCGCGGCTTTCGGCCTGATCTTTCTATATTCTGAAGCCTACGCCTCCTTGCTGCCGAAAACCAGGACCTGGTTCTGGATATTCTTCCTGGGCATCCAGGCCTTTTTCCTGTTGCTGCTGATCTGCTGGAGCAATCCTTTCATCATCCTTGACCCTCCGGTCCCGGACGGCCGTGGGCTTAACCCGCTCCTGCAGAACCCCGGCATGATCTTTCACCCGCCCCTGCTCTTTCTGGGCTACGCCGGCTTCACCGTGCCTGCCTGCCTGGCCCTGGCCCAGACCCAGAGCGACGGACGGCCTGAAGAAAAAAGCTGGTTCGTCATCTGCCGGCCCTTTACCCTGTCCGCCTGGGTGCTCCTGAGCGCCGGGATTATCCTGGGGGCTTGGTGGGCCTACATGGAACTCGGCTGGGGCGGCTACTGGGCCTGGGACCCGGTAGAAAACGCCTCGCTCATCCCCTGGCTGGCGGGCACGGCCCTGCTGCACAGCTCGGTGCTGGAAGCACGCAGCGGACACATGGCCCGCCTGAATGTCTGCCTGATCGGGCTTACCCTTGTCTCCGCCTTTCTGGCCACCTACATCGTGCGCAGCGGCGTGGTGCAATCGTTGCACGCCTTCCCGGATGAAGGGGTGGGAGCGCCCCTGTTCGTCTTTGTCTGCGCGAGCCTCCTCTGCACCGTACTGGCCACGGCCTCGGTTCCCGCAAACCGGACGGACAACGCTCCCCTGCCCGGACGCAGCCTGCCTCTCCTCGTGGTCTGCATGTTCCTTCTGGGCCTGGCCCTGATCATCCTACTGGCCACCCTCTGGCCGGTAATCAGCACCATCCCGGCCGCACTTTCCAGCGGAGCCGCTTCCCCGGCCAGCGGCCTGAGCGCGGAGGCCTATAACCGCGCCTGCCTTCCCCTCTTTGCCCTGCTGGTGCTGCTCCTGGTGTTCTGCCCCTGGATCCGCATAAACTGGCGCGGCAACCTGAAAATCCTCCTGGGACTGGGGACGGCGGTGATCTGCGGCCTCTTGCTCTTCCGCCACTTGACCGCCCCGTATATCGCGTGGGAAGGACCGCGCAGCCTGACCTCCCCCTTGGCCGCGGCCGCGGCCGCGGCCTTTATGCTCAGCCTGGCCCTCCTGCTCTGGAAAGAGCGCCTTTACCGCCGCCCGGCTTCCTTCGCGGCCCATGCCGTACACTTGGGACTGGCGCTGATGGCCTTGGGGGTGGCTTTTTCCGGACCCTGCAAAACCGAAGCCGTCCGTACCCTGCAAATCGGGCAGAGCCTTGAGCTGGGCGGCTACCGTTTTACCTTGGAAAACCTGTATACCGGAGAAGCCCCGGATTACCACTTCTATGAGGCGGAAATACGGGTGCGACAGAAAAATGCCGACCTCGGCCTGCTGGCCCCCCAGCACCGGCAGTACGCCAAATATCCGGGGCAGAACTTCTTGGAGTCGGACACCTATTTCAGCCTGGGGACAGAGCTTTACGCTTCCCTGCTGGGAGTGGACGAAGAAAGAGGGACGGCGGATCTGCGCCTCTCCCTCAACCCGCTGATCAACTGGATCTGGGTCGGCGGAACCCTGCTCTCCCTGGCCCCCATTGCCGGTCTGCTCCTGAGCCGACGCGGGAAAAGAACGGAAGAATAGCCCGGCATGCTGCTGCGCCTGGAAAATATCGCCAAATTTTACGGGGAAAGGCCGGTAATCCGGGGGGCCAGCCTGGAACTCGCGGCCGGGCGCACCCTGCTCCTGACCGGGGGCAACGGCGCCGGAAAAACCACCCTGCTGAAGATCATGGCCGGACTGATCCGGCCGGATTCCGGCCGCCTGACCCTGGAATTGGCGGAAGGGGAACAGGTGGGCTACCTGGGACACCGTACCTGCATTTACCCGGAGCTGAGCGGCCTGGAAAACCTGTTCTTCTGGGCGCGCCTGCACGGGCTTAAGCCTGGACGCGCGGCCCTGCTGGAACTTATGGAACGCCTGGGACTCCTGCCCTTTGCCGATGAACGGGCCGGAATTTACTCCAGGGGCATGGCCCAGCGCCTGAACCTGGCCCGCGTCCTGCTCTTCCGTCCGGCCTTGCTGCTTCTGGACGAGCCCGCCACCGGGCTGGACACGCGCTCCCGGCAAACCCTGGAAGAGGAGATCGCCAGGGCCGGCAAGGCCGGGGCGGGCATTGTCTGGATCAGCCACCGGCCGGAAGAGGACGCGGCCATGGCCGACGAGGTGGCCCTGCTGGAAAACGGACGTCTCTCCCTCAGACCCGCAAAGGCGGCGGCATGATCCGTCCGGCCCTGATCCTGGCCCGCAAGGATCTTACCCTGCTCTGCCTCCGGGGGAACGGCCTGAGCCAGGCCCTGCTCCTGGGACTCCTGCTGATCTTCATCTTCAGCCTGGCCCGCGGTCTGGCCGAGCTTTTTTCCGCCCAGACGGCGGCCACCGTTTTCTGGGTCTCCACCCTCTTCTGCCAGGTGCTCATCTTCAACGCCCTCTATGCCCTGGAAGAAGACAACGGACAACGCCAGGTTCTGCTGCTCATTCCGGCCCCGGTCCAAAGCATCTGGCTGGGCAAGGCCCTGGCCGGGCTTGCGCTCCTCCTGGCCGCCCAGGCGGTCTTCGTCCCGGCTGTGCTGATCTTTCTGGATCAGGGACTTGAAGGGCGGACGGAGTGGGCTCCTGGTCTGCTGATCCTGGCGGATCTCGGCCTGGCCGCGGCCGGTTCCCTCCTGGGGGCCATCGCCCAAGGGCGGGCGGCCAAAGAATCCCTACTCAGCCTGATCCTCTTTCCCCTGCTCCTCCCTCTCCTGCTGGCGGCCATACGCCTGGGGGCGGGGATACTTTCCGAACCGCCGGCCCAGGAAGACCTCGCAAGCTGGTTCAGAATCCTCATCGGCTTTGACTGCCTGTTCGCCGCCGCCGGCCTAGTTCTTTTTCCCTTCATCTATAACGCCCAGGAATGACGATCATGCCGCGAATATCCCCCCTTGCCCTTATGGCCCTTCTGGGCGGCCTGCTCATGGCCGCATCCCATCCGGTCATCCTGCTTTACGCCCCCCTGGAAGAACAGATGGGGATAATTCAGAAAATTTTTTACCTGCACCTACCCCTGGCCTGGTGGGGGCTATTCAGCTTCTTCCTGGTCTTTATCGCCAGTCTGCTTTTCCTCATCCGGCGCGACTATTTCTGGGATACCCTGGCCGAGGCCGGGGCCGAGGCCGGCCTGGTCCTGGCCGCGCTAACCCTGGTCACCGGCATGATCTGGGCGCGCGTCTCCTGGAACACCTGGTGGACCTGGGACCCGCGCCTGAGCACCACCCTGATCCTCTCTTTCATTTACGCCGGCTATATGCTCACCCGGGGCCTGGATTTCTCGCGGGAACGGCGGGCCTTGATTTCCGCAGCCCTGGGCATTGTGGCCTTTCTGGATGTGCCCCTGGTCTTTTTTTCCGCGAAGCTCTGGCCGCAGACCATGCACCCGCAGGTAGTCACCGGGCCCAAGGCCGGCGGCCTGGAACCAGAAATGAAACTGACCCTCTTTTTCTGCCTCGCGGCTTTCGGAGTTTTCTGGGCCGCGCTGCTCATCCTGCGCTGCCGCCTGGGCCTTGCGGCAAACCGCCTGGAGGGACTGCGCGCCCGCCTGGCCCTGAAAGAAAATACCCCCAAGGAGCAAGATCATGGATAAACTGACCTGGCTGGCCTGCGCCTTTACCCTGGTCTGCTTCGGACTCGGAGCTTACCTGGCCGCCTTGGGTCTGCGCCTGCGCAGGCTGGAACGGCAGATCCGGCGTCTGGAACAGGCCGGGGATTAGCAGGGCCAGCAAACTTGAATTTTCCCACGCACCGCTGAGCACCCCCGGATAATTACGGAAACGCCCACGCCGCGCTTTCTTTTGACGCCCGCCATCCGCGATGATATAAGAATCCGCCAACAAAAATTCCAAGGAAAAATTTATGTCCATATCCATGCTATCCGGGAGACTGCTCCCAGCCTTGCTGATCTTGGGGCTGACGGCCATGTTCGTCAGTTCCGCCGGGTACTTCCTGAGCGGCCCTTCGCTCATCAAGAAAAATATCAGCCGGACGCCGGTGCAGCCCGGACCGGCTGCCGCCTCTGAGGCCGGCATGGGCGGCGCCATGAACGCCGACTTTATGGAACGTATCTCCGACCTAATGGGCAAGCTGAAAGAAAACCCCAATGACTTCGACACCCGGATGGAGCTGGCGGAAATGTTCATGATGGCGAAGGAAGTCTCCGGCGCGGCCATACACCTGCAAAAGGCCGTGGAACTCAGGCCGGACAGCCAGGAGGCGCACCACAAGCTGGGCGCGATACTCTACGGCCTGGGGCGTTACGAAGAATCGGCCCGAAGCCTGGAAAAAGCCCTGGCTCTGGAGGAAGACGCGGGATGCCTGTTCAATCTGGGCCTGATCTATATGCAACACCTGGACAAAGCCGTGGAAGGCCGGGCGCTTCTGGAGCGCGCCGCCGCCGCCCCCGATGCCTCCCCGGATTTGCTGAACCATGTCAAGGATATCTTGAAAGAACAGGGCAAATAGGCAGTAACCGGGCTATTATCAGGCTTGCCAGAGGTTATCTTGTGGTTTATTTTAGCAGACTAACTTGGAGATTTCCATGAGCATTCCCCTGACCAAGGCCCTGACCTTCGATGATGTGTTGCTCCTGCCCGGATACTCTGAACACACCCCCGACGAAGTCTCGGTCGCTTCCTTTCTGACCCCGGACATCCCCCTGAACATACCGCTCGTTTCTTCGGCCATGGATACAGTGACCGAGGCGGCTCTGGCCGTTTCCATGGCTCGCAACGGCGGCATTGGCATAATCCACAAAAATATGGGCATTGAGGCGCAAAAACACGAGGTGGAGAAGGTCAAAAAATCCGAAAGCGGCATGATCAACGACCCGGTCACCGTGAGGCCCAAAGACAATGTGGCCAAGGCCCTGGAACTCATGCGCTCTTACAGGGTTTCCGGCCTGCCGGTGGTGCGCGGCGAAAAACTGGTTGGCATACTCACCAACCGGGACGTGCGTTTTGTCAAGGATTTGGAAAACACCACGGTCAAAGAAGTGATGACCAGCCGCCGCCTGATCACCGTGCCCGTGGGCACCACCCTGGAAGAAGCCAAGGAGCTTCTGCACGCCAACCGCATCGAAAAACTCCTGGTGGTGGATGAGGATAAACGTCTGCGTGGACTCATCACCATGAAAGACATTGAAAAGGTGCGCCAATACCCCAATTCCTGCAAGGACGCCCACGGCCGCCTGCGAGTAGGCGCAGCCGTGGGCGTGGGCCGGAACTGCCTGCCCAGAGCCGAAGCCCTGCTCGCCGCCGGGGCGGACGTGCTGGCGCTGGATTCGGCCCACGGACACTCCGGCAACGTCCTCCGGGCCATCCAGGACATCAAATCCGCCTTCCCCCTCTGCCGGCTCATCGCCGGCAATGTGGCCACTTATGAAGGCGCAAAGGCCGTGCTGAAGGCTGGGGCGGATGCCGTAAAGGTAGGCATCGGCCCTGGTTCCATCTGCACCACTAGGGTGGTGGCCGGGGTGGGCGTACCCCAGATCACCGCCATTACCGAATCCGCCAGGGCGGCCAGAGAGCTGGATCGCTGCCTCATAGCCGACGGCGGCATCAAGTATTCCGGCGACATCGTCAAGGCCTTGGCCGTGGGGGCACAAACCGTGATGATCGGCAGCCTTTTCGCCGGCAGCGAGGAAAGCCCCGGTGAAACCATCCTCTACCAGGGACGCACCTACAAGATATACCGGGGCATGGGGTCCATTGACGCCATGCGCGCCGGTAGCGCGGACCGCTACGCTCAGGGCGACCAGAGCGACAGCAGAAAATTCGTGCCCGAGGGCATTGTGGGACGCGTGCCTTACAAAGGGCCGCTCTCGGAGACCATCTACCAGATGGTCGGCGGGTTGCGCGCCGGCATGGGCTATGTGGGGGCGCTTTCAATTCCAGAACTGCAGAGCAAGGCCGTCCTGACGCAAATATCCCAGGCCGGATTGCGCGAAAGCCATGTGCATGATGTCATTATCACCAAAGAAGCCCCCAATTACCAGATGGATAACGGCTAACCCCGCCTGAAAGCTATGTTCGGCATCAGTTCTTTTGAATTTCTGGTGATCCTGCTGGTGGGCGTGGTGGCGCTGGGGCCTGAAAAACTACCCAAGCTCCTCCGGCTGATCGCCGGCCTGACTTCGGAACTACGCCGTATGACCGTGGATCTGCAAAGAAGCATCAACCTGGAAAACACGCTGACAGGGCCGGTTTCCTTAAAAAAACAAGCCGAAGACCTATTTTTCGGCAAACCCGCCCCCAAGGCCAAGCCCACTGAAACGGAAACCGAAAAGCCGGAAGCGGCCCCTGAGGAAACTCCGGCGTCCCGCCAGACCGAAGGAGACACCCCTGCTTCGGACATCGTGGAGGAAGCAAGCGCCTCCCCAAGTGAACATGCCATAGAGGAAGAAGCCGGTGAGAAAGCCCCGGAAGCGGTCCAGCCCCTGGAAGCGACCGTGTTTAAGGCGGACGGGGCCACCACATGAGCGCGGAAAACCAGGAAACTTCTCCTCCCGTCCAGGAAAAGCCCCAATCCCTGATGGATCATTTCCGGGAACTGCGCGGGCGACTCATCCGGATCTTTGTAAGCATCATCGCCGGTTTTCTGATCTGCTGGGGGTTTTCCGAGCGTCTGGCCGACCTGCTCTACCTGCCCCTAGTGCGCGTCCTGCCCGCAGACGGCGATATGCCGAGCAGCATCATTTTCACCGGCATCGCCGAAGCCTTCTTCACCCACCTGAAACTGGCCCTAGTGGCCGGCATCTTTGTGGTCAGCCCCTATATTTTCTACCAAATCTGGTCTTTCATCGCCCCAGGGCTATATACCGAAGAAAAAAGATTCGTCCTGCCGGTGGCCGTCTGTTCCGCCATCTGCTTCATCCTGGGGGCGCTCTTCTGCTACCTGGTGGTTTTTCCCAATGCCTTCAGTTTTTTCATGACTTACTCCCAAGGACCATTCAAGGCCATGCCGGGCATGGAGGAATATTTCGACTTCACCACCCAGCTCATCCTGGCCTTCGGCCTAGTCTTTGAACTGCCAGTATTCAGCTTTTTCCTGGCCCGCTTCGGTCTGGTCACAGCCAAATCCATGCGCGCCTTCCGCCGCTATTTTGTCGTAGTAGCCTTAATCATCGGCGCCGTGCTCACCCCGCCCGATGTGCTCTCCCAAATACTCATGGCCTGCCCGATGATCCTGCTCTACGAGGTCAGCATCCTCATTGCCGCCGCTGTCGCCCGGAAAAAGACCGCCCCGGTCACCGACGAGCCGGAAACCGCCCCGGTTCCGGCCGCCCAACCCCAACCCCCGGACCCTGGAGTTTCATGAACGCCCGTACCGCAAAACTTGAACGCCTTACCAAGGAAACCAGCATCCACCTCGAACTGAACCTGGACGGCCAGGGGGTAACCGAGACGCACACAGGCTTTGGCCTGGCAGATCACTTGCTGGAACTCATCGCCTTCTGGGCCGGTTTCGACCTTAAGCTGAACTGCGACGGCGACTTGCGCGTGGACGCCCACCACAGCGTGGAAGACGCCGGTCTCTGCCTGGGGCAGGCCATCCTGGAAGCCTTGGGCGACCGCCAGGGCATCGTCCGTTCGGCCTCGGCCCGCGTGCCCATGGACGAATCCCTGGCCGAAATCAGCCTGGATCTCTCCGGGCGACCCTTCCTGGTCTGCCGGGGAGCGGAGTTGCTCCCTCCGGTCATAGCCGGGGAAGAAAACGACCTCTGGCGCGAATTTTTCAGGGCCCTGGCCACGGGCGCGCACATGAACCTGCACCTGGACTTCCGCTATGGTCAAAACGGACATCACCTTCTGGAATCAGCAGCCAAGGGTCTGGGGCTGGCCTTGCGTGAGGCCGTCCGCCGCGAGCGAAGTGGGGTGACCAGCACCAAAGGCAGCCTGGATTGAAGCCCGGTCTCCCATACCTCTTAATTTGCGCCCTGCTTGCCTGGGCCTGTTCGCCGGTGGAGGAAAGGGTTATCCCGGAAGGCTCGCTACGCATCGCCCTGGCCCCTTTCAGCCAGCCTAAAACCATCGCGGATCTCCTGGCCGGAACCCTACCCCCGGAGGTCGCGAGCGTGGACCCGGATCTTCTGGCCCGCCTGGATCGGAATTTCGACCTCCTCCTGGCCGCTCACAGCGACCGGGAATTCATGGACCGGGACGGGAGTGAAGCCTGCTTCAGACAAGTCCCCGGGAAAAACACTAGGGCGGCCTTTCGTCACTGGCAGCGCGTGGGCGGCTGCCTCAAAGCCGACCTGCTCATCGTGCCCCAGCTTATCGCCTGGCAGGAAGAACCGGCCTCGGCCACCCTGGATATTTTTTTACTGGATATAGTAAACAGCGCCCTGCTGGCCCGCTCCCGCTATGATGCCCGGCAGACTTCCATGCTGCGCGAAACGCCCGCGGAAGCCTCGAAGGCCGAGCATTCAGCCGTGGAACGCCTGGGGCTTGAAGCCATATACAAGGCCATCAGGAATTTCGGGCTATGAACCTGCGGAGGATAAAACCATGAATCTCAATGATTTATGCGTACGTTTCAACATCCTGTTCTGCGTGGCGAGCGGCTCGCTGGTCTTCTGGGGCTATAACATGGCTTACACCTCCGCTACCACCCTGGCCCTGATCTCCCTGCCGGTATGTCTGGCTTCCGCCTTCGGATGGCATTGCGCCAAAACCGGGCGGCCGCTCCTTTGGGCCATGATCCTTGCCGGGGCCATGATCCCCTTGAGCGTCTGGATATACCTCCGAACGGAACAAATCTTCCTATGCTTCCCAGGCCTGCTGGGGCTGGGCAACCTCTGCATGCTGCCGTTCCTGAAAAAACGGTCCGGGGAGGCCTCATGATTGTCTTCCCGGCCATTGACCTCAAGGACGGTCAGTGCGTGCGCCTGCGCCAAGGCCGGGCCGAAGATAAAACGGTTTTCTCCTCCGAGCCTCTGACCATGGCCGGGCACTGGCTGGCCCAGGGCGCGTCCTGGCTGCACGTGGTGGACCTGGACGGAGCTTTCCAAGGACGCCCGGTCAACCTGGAACTTATATCCTCTATATGCGCCCTGCCCTTGTCGGTCCAGGTGGGCGGAGGCATCCGCACGGAAGAAAGCGCCCGCTTATATCTTGAATCCGGGGTGACCCGCCTGATCCTGGGAACCCTGGCCCTGGAAGACCCTGCCCTTTTCCGCCGGATTTGCGCCCTTTTTCCAGGACGCATCGGCGTCTCTCTGGACGCGCGGGGCGGACGGCTCATGACCAGGGGCTGGACCAACGATGCCGGGCTGGAAGCCCTGGAAATATTGCCGCGCCTGGCCGACCATGGTTGCGCCTTTATAATTTACACGGATATTGAACGCGACGGTATGCAAAGCGGGCTGAACCTTAAATGGATCGAAAAAATCTGCGCGGCATCTCCCCTGCCGATCATCGCCGCCGGTGGAGTCACCGCCCTGGCCGACATCCGCGACCTGTACGGTCTGCACCTCAAAGGCGGGCTGGAAGGGGCGATAACCGGCCGGGCCATCTATGAAGGCACCCTTAAACTGCACGAAGCCCTGGCCTGGATCGAGGCCCAGCGCAGAATGGGCAATCCGGGCGCGCCGGTATGAAGCCGCGCCCAGGCTTGGCCCTTGCAGGCATTGCCCTTGCCCCGTCATTCTGCTATTGCTGACCGGCAGACAACAAATCGCCAACCGGAGAATACCATGGCCAAAAAGCCCGCCCCGGCGCCGGAAGACGCCAGACAAGAAGCCCTGAACACCGCCCTGACCACCATTGAACGCAAATACGGGCAAGGCTCGGTCATGCGTCTGTCCGATGACGTCCATGTGCAGATCCCGGTCATCCCCACCGGATCCATCGGCCTGGACTTGGCCCTGGGCGTGGGCGGCATTCCCCGTGGGCGAGTTTCGGAAATCTACGGTCCGGAATCATCCGGCAAAACCACCCTGGCCCTGCATGTCATCGCCGAGGCTCAAAAACTCGGCGGAACCTGCGCCTTCGTGGACGCGGAACATGCCCTGGACGTGAAATACGCCAAACGCCTGGGCGTCAGAACCGAGGATCTGCTCATCTCCCAGCCGGACTTCGGAGAGCAGGCCCTGGACATCGCCGACATGCTGGTGCGTTCCTCGGCGGTGGATTTAGTGGTCGTTGATTCCGTGGCCGCCCTCATCCCTCAGGCCGAATTGGAAGGCACCATGGGCGAAATGCAGGTGGGCGGCCAAGCCAGGCTCATGTCTCACGCCCTGCGCAAACTCACCGGGACCATCCACAAATCCAAGACCGCAGTCATCTTCATCAACCAGATCCGCATGAAAATCGGCGGCATGCCCGGCGGCTACGGCAATCCTGAAACCACCAGCGGCGGCAATGCCCTGAAATTTTACGCCTCCATCCGCCTGGATATCCGTAAAATCCAGACCCTGAAAGACAAGGAAGAGGTCTTTGGAAACCGAGTACGGGTCAAGGTGGTCAAAAACAAGGTGGCTCCGCCCTTCCGCGAGGCCGTCTTTGATGTGCTTTACGGCCAGGGACTCTCCCGCACCAGCGAAATCCTGGATATGGGAGTGGAGGCCGGCATAGTGGATAAAAGCGGCGCCTGGTTCGCCTTCAACGGCGAACGCCTGGGACAGGGCCGGGAAAACGCGCGCGCCCTGCTGGACGAAAATCCGGAACTGCGCAAAACCATTGAAGACGCCCTTCTGGCCCACTTGGGCGTATACCCTGAGGCGCTCCAAGGCAAGGCCGATGTCGGAGATTTCCCTCCGCCGGATGACGAATGATTACACCCAAACGCGGCACCAACGAACTTCGCCGGCTCTTCCTGCGCTATTTCCAGGAAAGAGGACACCAGGCGGAGCGATCCTCTTCCCTGGTTCCCCATGACGACCCGAGCCTGCTCTTTACCAACGCCGGCATGGTCCAGTTCAAACAAGTTTTCCAGGGTCTGGAAAAACGCGCCCGCCCGAGAGCGGTAACGGCTCAAAAATGCCTGCGTGTAGGCGGCAAACACAACGACCTGGAAAATGTCGGCCGCACGGCCAGGCATCACACTTTTTTCGAGATGCTCGGCAATTTTTCCTTCGGCGACTATTTCAAGGCCGAGGCCATCCAGTTCGCCTGGGAGCTGGTCACCGGGGAGCTGGGGCTCTCACCCGACAAGCTCTATATAACCATATACAAGGATGACGACGAAGCGGCGAACCTCTGGCTCAAGCACAGCTCCGTACCCCAGGAGCGCATCCTGCGCATGGACGAAAAGGATAATTTCTGGAGCATGGGCGATACCGGACCCTGCGGCCCATGTTCGGAAATTCTAATTGACCAGGGCGAACAGTTGAGTTGCGGCCCGGACTGCGGAATCGGCCGCTGCGACTGTGATCGCTTCCTGGAAATATGGAACTTGGTTTTCATGCAATATAACCAGATCGCCCCCGGACAGCGCGAACCGCTGCCCAAGCCGAGCATCGACACCGGCATGGGGCTGGAGAGGATCAGCGCGGTCTGCCAGGGGGTCTATTCCAACTACGATGGAGACCTTTTTCAGGAACTCATCGGCTTCACCGCCTTACTTGCCGGGGCGAAGTACAGCCACAGCGCCCCGGACAGCAATGACACGGACACAGCCCTGCGCGTCATTGCCGACCACAGCCGGGCCGCGGCCTTCATGCTGGCCGACGGCATCATGCCCTCCAACGAAGGGCGCGGCTATATCCTGCGCCGCTTAATCCGCCGGGCCTTCCGTTTCGGCCGCCTCCTGGATCTTTCCGGACCCTTCCTGCACCAGACCGCCTTGAAGGTCACGGAAATCATGGGTGAGGATTTTCCGGAGCTGAATTCCTCGCGCCCCTTTATGACCAAGGTTATTCTGGAGGAAGAGGAACGCTTTGAAAAAACCCTGGACAAGGGACTGTCCCTCCTGGAAAACGAACTGGACGGCCTGGCCGCCACCGGCACGCAAATCCTTTCCGGAGAGCTGGCTTTCAAGCTCTATGACACCTTCGGCTTCCCGCCGGACATCATCAACGATGTAGCCGGAAAACGCGCCATCCGCATGGACGAAGCCGGTTTCAACGCCCTGATGCTGGAACAGAAAAAAAGGGCCAGGGCCGCCTGGAAAGGTTCCGGAGAAACCGACCCGGCCGCCGGTTTTGCCGGCCTCCTGGAAGAAGGCCTGCGTTCTGAATTTGTCGGTTATTCTTCCCTAACCGCCCAAAGCCGGGTCATCGCCCTGCTGAATGCCCAAGGAGAACGCGTGGAAGAACTGCGCGCCAATGATTCCGGCTGGCTGGCCTGCGCCCGCACACCTTTTTACGGGGCTTCCGGCGGCCAGACAGGGGATACCGGGGTTATCCGCGCCTCTGGCGCTCTGGCCCAGGTGCTGGACAGCCTGAGACCCTCCCCGGACCTGACCATGCACAAGGTAGAACTGCGCGAGGGGAACCTGCGTCTGGACGCGGAGGCGGACTTGGCCGTGGATAAAGAAAGCCGCCTGGCCGCGGCCCGTAACCACACCTGCACCCACCTCCTGCACACGGCCTTGCGGGCCGCGCTCGGAAGCCATGTGCGCCAAGCCGGATCTCTGGTAACCCCGGATCGTCTGCGCTTTGACTTCACGCACATGGCCGCCCTCACCGAAGAAGAACTGCTGGAGGTGGAAACCAGGGTCAACCGCGCCATCCTGGCCGATCTCCAGGTGAACTCCCGCGAAGGCTCCTATGCCGAGGCCGTACGGGCCGGCGCCCTGGCTCTTTTCGGCGAAAAATACGGCGATTTGGTACGTAGCGTCCACATAGAGGACGAATCCGCGGAACTCTGCGGCGGAACCCATCTTGCGCGCACCGGGGAGGCCGGTTTTTTCGCCCTGCTCTCCGAGAACGGTGTGGCCGCCGGGGTGCGGCGCATTGAAGGAGCCTCCGGCTGGAAGGCTCTGGAACTTTACCGCGCCCAGCGCCGGGAAAACCGCGCCCTGGCCGCCCTGTTCAAGTCCAGGCCTGGAGAATTGCTCGATAAGGCCAAAACCTTGCAGGAAGAGGCGCGCAATCTGCGCAAGAACCTGGAAAAGGCCGGCGCGGAAACCGGCCCGGCCGGAGACAGCCTTAAGCAAATCCACAGCATCGGCGGGCTGGAGGTACTGACCGCGCATACCCAGGCCACGAACATCAAAGCCCTGCGCGAGCTTTCCGACCAGGCGCGGGGCAGAATCACCTCCGGCATAACTTGCCTGGCCGCCGAGGAAAACGGCAAAATAAATCTCATCCTCAGCGTCTCCAGGGATCTGCACCATCGATTCACCGCCCCGGATCTCATCCGGGACATCGCCCCGGAAATAGGCGGCTCCGGCGGCGGACGCCCGGATTTGGCCCAGGCCGGCGGCAATAATCCCGCTGGACTTGAAGCCGCCTTCGCCAAACTCTTGAAAATTATCAGCTAATATCACGCCTTTTCCTCATATTTCCCTTCCCTTGGCCGATAAGTCCTGTAAACCGGCCCGCCATCCGCTATCCTGGCTTGGATATTGCATAATTCCGGCCGACCCAAGGTAACTGAAAAAATTTTCCCAGGGTATAAAGTTTAGATCAAAGCTCACGATAAGCTAAGTGAACATGGGTGGAAAAGCCGCAAGGAAGCGGCAAGCATAACGCGACGCCCGGAACGAACAATATTCATGGAGGAATATATGTCCCTGAACATAAACCACAACTTGATGGCGATGAACGCCGCCCGTAACCTCAGCAACTCCTATAACATGCTGGCTACCTCGGTCCGCAGGCTGTCTTCCGGTCTGCGCGTTGGCACAGCCGCCGACGACGCCGCCGGCCTGGCCATTCGTGAACTCATGCGCGCGGAAATCGCCTCCCTGAACCAGGGCGCGCGTAACGCCGCAGATGCCATTTCTCTGATCCAGACCGCTGACGGCGCTCTGGGAGTCATTGACGAAAAGCTCATCCGTATGAAGGAATTGGCCGAACAAGCCGCCACCGGCACCTATAACTCCGACCAGCGTTTGATGCTTGAGTCCGAATACCAGGCCATGGCATCGGAAATTACCCGAATCGCCAATGCCACTTCATTCAACGGCGTGCATCTGCTCAACGGAAAGCTTTCCGGCTTCACACACAACGGCTCCGGCATGGAGTCGACCGGCAAGCTGAAGGTCCACTTCGGTACCGGCAACGATTGCAGTGAAGACTATTACTATGTACGCATCGGTATCGCCACTGCTTCCGCCCTGGGTCTGGGCAATCAGTCGGACACCGCGAGGTCCATAGCCGGACACGCCATATCCACCCAGTCGCTGGCGCAGGCGGCCCTGACCGCCATCAACGCGGCCATCATCTCCAAGGATAAGATCCGCGCCTCCCTGGGCGCCCTGCAGAACCGTCTGGAAAACACGGTCGCCAGCATGCAGATCCAGGCCGAGAACATCCAGGCCGCCGAAGCGCAGATCTCCGATGTGGACGTGGCCACGGAAATGACCGAGTTCGTCCGCGCCCAGGTACTCAGCCAAGCCGCCGTAGCCATGCTCGCCCAGGCCAACTCCCTGTCGCAGATGGCCTTGCGTCTCATTGGCTGATTACAGCCCTTGGGGAAGGGGAGATTACAGGCAAAAACCTCCGGGCCGCGCTCAAGCGCCGGCCGGCTTTCTTTTACGCCTCCGGGGCAAATTGCTACGCCC
>Ga0082212_10002052_pt1 | contig 29609 bp, 22 predicted proteins | sample TergutNt197P3_FD_71548 | JGI IMG/M metagenome (GOLD analysis project Ga0082212, IMG submission 71548) | Neocapritermes taracua P3 segment gut microbial communities from Petit-Saut dam, French Guiana - Nt197 P3 | ecosystem: Host-associated > Arthropoda: Insects > Digestive system > Gut ...
GACGGCAAGCCATTACATCCTGATGGTCGCCGAAGATCGACAGCGCATGGGATGCAAGCGCCCGCGCTGAAACGTGAAATACGCTCGGAAGTAACTCACCTGCAATCTTGTACATGTTCGGAATCATCAGCAGCAAACCCTGCGATGCGGTGTAGGTAGTTGTCAAAGCGCCTGCCTGAAGCGATCCGTGTACGGCGCCGGCAGCGCCTGCCTCCGACTGCATTTCCTGTACTAATACAGTTTCTCCAAAGATGTTTTTCCTGCCGGCGGCAGCCCATTCATCAACATATTCTGCCATGGTTGACGACGGCGTGATCGGATAAATAGCTGCTACTTCGCTGAACATATACGAAATATGCGCAGCCGCCTGATTACCATCACAAGTTAAAAATTTTTTCTCTTTTGCCATAATTACAAATTTTAAAATATAAATTGTTAAAAATTAATCTAATATAAAAATCCGAAGAGCCATAGTGGAATCATTTTTTGCTCGCCTCCATCCATGTTTACGGCATAGTAATAACCAGGGTTATACTTAAAGTTTCTGTTTGCCCTGATGCAAAACGGGTATTCGCTGTTTATCATGAAATCAGCGTACTGCCCCCCCTCGCTAATCATCGAATCTTTCTGTAACTGATTAAAAAAGAATGTTTTATATTCTTTTATGGGATTCATTGGCTCCTGAAAGATGGCATGCAACTGATTTGTATTATAGATATAAAGCGTAGACGGTTTTTTGGGATAACTTTCGCCCGTCCGGTACAAAATGTTTATTAAACGCGCATCTCTCAGGTACTTAATATAATTCATGACGGTTGCTCGCGATATTTCAAGTTCTTTGCTTAACTGACTGACATTCGGCGTACAGGGAGCATCCAATGCAATCCTGTATAACAGTTTCCGTAATTTGGGGAGGTAACGCTGCTCAATCTGCCGAATATACATCACATCCACTTCGAGCGTCATATTCATTGTCTTGAGCAGATTTTCGAAAAAATCACGTTTTTCCAGAAAAAACGGGTAAAAGCCATGTTGCAGGTAATCGTTGAAGCGCGATTGTAATGTGTTATTCATCTGACTTACAATATCTTTTGCAATAATTTGGTGATTCTGCAGGATGTCATTCAGATGATATACCGGAAACTGTTTATCGTTTGTCAGGTTCAGGTATTCCCTGAAAGAAAAGCCGCGCAGCTGATATTCAGCAACGATACCGGTCAGGTCAGGGTTTTCTTCTTTCAGCCGCATGACGGCAGAACCTGTAAAAATAATCTTCAGACTGGGGAATTTTTCATAACAGATGCGCAGTTCTTTTGACCATTCCGGATACTTGAAAACCTGATCCAGCAGGAGCGTTTTGCCTCCCTGCAAATGGAAGTCGCCTGCAAATTCAACAAGCGTACGATTCGTAAAAAAAAAGTGGTTGAGGTTGATATACAGACATTCACGGTTATCTATCCCATAAAACTCTCTGGCGTATGACAGTAAAAAAGTCGTTTTACCGATCCCGCGCGAACCCTTTATCCCAATCAGTCGCTCGTTCCTGTTGATCTCATCCATGATTCCCCGTCGGATGAATTGCGGCGACAGGTGAGACAATAGATATTTATGTGTTCGATAAAAAGATTCCACAATTACTGATGTTAATTTATCTGCATATCGGGGTGCAAATCTACATAGAAAAACTCAAAATTGCAAAGTAAAGTTTGCAATTTTAGATTTTTTAATCATTTCTTATTTTCCCAGGCGCTGATGTCCGGCAGACGAATGCATGGTAAATATGCCCTTTTGTTTGGAGCGGATATCTTCTATCACATAAAAAGCGTCAGGGTCGAATTCGTCGATGATGTTCTTAACCTGCTGTTGCGCTTTGCGGGTGATAACCGTCTCGATAACATCAACTTTCGTAATTGCGCCCTTGCCCTTGACGCAGGTCGAGCCAAAATTGTTTTGATGCAGCGCTTGCGACAGTAGTTGGCCGTCTTTCTTTGTGTAAACCCTTAACATCACAAACCCGAATGCGATTTTATTTTCAACCAGAATACCAATAAAATTTCCGGTAGCATATCCGGCTGCATACGCTAAATAGGCAATTATACTGTTGGCATGTGAAAATATCTGCGAAATAATGAATACCCATATCAATACTTCGAAAAATCCGACTAACGGCGCTTTTTTCCGCTCTCCTTTCGAGACAAAGATAATGCGTAGCGTTCCCAATGTAACATCACAAATACGGCCGAAGAAGATTATGATCGGCAATGACCATGGATAAGTATCAAAAAATTCAAACATTGTTAGACAGTTTTAAAAAAAACGGGTACAAAAATAGATAAAATTTTTGAAATCACAAGCGACTTTAGTAAAAATTCAGGCCCGCATGTAGATTACCCGCCGATGGTCGCAATAATTCCGTATTGTTGGAATATTTCAATGCAATAATACTGTTGCTCGGGTGTTGGCGTTGACAGGGGAATTTTATTGGGATTAAACATTGCGCCTGTTTTTTTGTATTTATCGCTTGCTGCTTCATGATAAGGCAATAGGTTTACTGTCTTTCGTTTCCAGGGAAGCGAGGCAAGAAATTCTGCCGATCGTGTGATGTTATCTTCATCGGCATTTATTCCTTCGATCAAAGGGATGCGAATGAGAAAATCTTTTCCGGCTTTAGCTATCATTCGCAGGTTGGAAAGTACCATTTCATTTGACACGCCGCAAAACTGTTTGTGTTTATGAGAGTCCATGTGTTTCAGGTCAATAAGAAAGATATCCGTCTCCTTCATGATGGATGCAACGGTTTCGCTTTTTGCATACAGGGAGGTATCCACAGCGCGATGAACGCCTATGGCTTTGCAGCGTAACAGTAATTCATGCAATGAATCGGGAAAAAGAAGCGGTTCGCCGCCACAGAAAGTAACCCCTCCTCCGGAGTAGTCCATGAAAATCATCTCTTTTGCTACTTCGTTCATCAGGTAATCAATCGAATATTCGACGCCTGATATCTCCATTGCCCTGGAAGGGCATACTTTTGCGCATTGACCGCACAGGGTGCAATGGCTGTTGCTTTCAATGCCCGCGGATGATAATGCAAGCGCTTGAGACTGGCAACTTTCGATACAGCGTCTGCATCCGATACATTTCTTTCGGTTATACATTTTTTGTTTACCGAGAGCTATACCTTCGGGGTTGTGACACCAGATGCACGACAATGGGCAACCTTTCATAAAGATTGTAATTCGGATGCCCGGTCCGTCATGAATCGAATATCTTTTTATGTCGAAAAAAAACGGCATTATTTTTTTTTAAAATTTCCCCCTAACTCTTAACTCTTAACTATCAAAAGTGTTCCGTTCTTGCGATGACATCGGCTTGCAGGTCGGCGTTCATGTCGTTGAAATAATCGCTGTATCCTGCCATGCGCACTAATAAATCACGATAATTTTCAGGTGCTTCCTGTGCGGCGTACAAGGTCTTTGTATCGACAATATTGAATTGAACATGGTGTCCACCCAAAGCAAAATAACTGCGTATCAGCGAGGCGAGTTTCGCGACGTCTTCTTCGCGTTTCAGCAAATCCGGCAGAAATCGTAAATTAAGCAGGGTGCCGCCGCTTTTTACCTGATCTAACTTACCCATGGACTTGATAACGGCTGTGGGGCCATGCGTTTCTGAACCGTGCGATGGCGATGTACCGTCTGAGATAGCAAAACCGGCTTTCCGTCCGTTGGGTGTTGCGCCAAGTACTTTACCAAAATAAACGTGACAAGTAGTGGACAGCATGTTCAGTCGGAATGTTTCGCCTTTCGTATTCGGTTTTCCTTCTATCGTAGCTACCAGATCGTCATATACCTGTACAGCAATCCGGTCGGCATATTCGTTATCGTTTCCAAAGAATGGTGTGCGGTTAATGATCGTCTGCCGCATGGTTTCCACATCTTCAAAATTGTCAGCAATCGCTTTCAGTAGTTCATCCAAGTTAAACGTATGGTCTTCGTAAACGTGCTTTTTCAGGGTCGAGAGGCTATCGGTCACCGTCCCTAAGCCCGTACATTGAATATAGGTTGTATTATATCGGGGGCCGCAGTTGTAGTAGTCTTTGCCGCGCGCGATACAGTCGTCGATAAAAAGCGACAAGAAAGGCGCTGGCGTGTATTTGGCAAACATCCGGTCGATATAATTGCTGACACGGATTTTCTGGTCGACGATGTATCTCATCTGTTTAAGAAAAGCGTCGTAGAGTGTTTCGTAGTTTTGAAAATTGAACGGATCGCCTGTTTGTATGCTCACTTTTTTGCCGGAGACCGGGTCGGTTCCGTTATTTAAAGTCAGTTCCAGTATTTTAGGAACATTCAGGTAGCCTGTCAGCAAATAGGCTTCTTTACCGAATGCACCTGCTTCGATACATCCGCTACATCCACCCTCGCGTGCATCCTGCAACGTTTTTCCCTGACGGATCAATGCCTGAATATACACATCCGCATTGAAAACGGACGGATATCCGTATCCTTTGCGAATTACATTACACCCGGCCTTGAGAAAACGATCGGGAGTGCGACTACTGATGTGGATGGAGTTTCCGGGTTGCAGTATGTGCAATTCCTCAATGATCTCAAGCATGATATACGAAATTTCATTCACGCCATCGCTTCCGTCAACTTTGACGCCTCCGATGTTGATGTTTGTAAAATCATTATAGGTACCGCTTTCTTTTGCAGTAATTCCCACTTTCGGAGGTGCGGGATGATTGTTTACTTTTATCCAGAAACAGGACAACAGTTCTTTGGCCCCGTCACGTGATAATGTGCCTAACGACGTTTCTTTTTCGTAGAATGGCATCAGATGCTGATCAAGATGTCCGGGATTCATGGCGTCCCATCCGTTTAGCTCAGTGATTGTTCCCAGATGAACAAACCAGTACATCTGGATTGCTTCCCAAAAGGTACGGGGGGCATGTGCGGGTACCCATCGGCAGACTTCGGCTATTTGGCGCAGTTCGGCTTTTCGTTTCGGATCGGTTTCTGCAAGCGACAACCCGTCGGCAAGGTCGGCATGTCGTTCGGCAAATATAATCGCTGCATCACAGGAAATGGACATGGCTTTCAGCGCTTCCCGTTTATCTGTTGCTTCGGGATCGTTCAGGAAATCAAGATTTTTCAATTCGACGGAAATCCGCTCTTTCAGGTCAAGTAGGCCGGATTTATAGATTTTGCCGTCGAGGGCAGTATGCCCCGGTGCACGTTGTTCCATAAACTCCGTAAACACTCCTGCTTCGTAGAGCGCCCGCCATGTATCGGGTACATGATTGAAAATCCGTTCGCGCATGGTACGGTCTTTCCAGTATGGAATCACCTCACGTTGATAGGCATCGATATCTTCCTGTGTAATCGAATATCGCTGAAGTTCGCGTGTATTTAATATATGTAGATCATCTACACTGTGACAGGTGAGTTCGGGAAAAGTAGGAACAGCCTTTGGCTTGGGGCCGCGTTCGCCCACTATCAACTCACCTGGCCCTATATAAATCGTTTTCTGTTTGCATAGCTCATAATAGTTGAGCGCACGCAAAACCGGTATTGAATATTTTCCTTCGTTCTCCTGGTAAAAACGGGTTTCAATTAAAGCCCGCTCAATGGATAAGGATGGTTGCGCTTCATATGTCTCTTTACGTAAATGCTTGATACGTTCGTTCATGCCTCCATTCTAATCGCTTCTACCTCATCGGTTGTCAAGGGTATCTTTTTCCCCAGCAGGCGCGACCCGGTAGCGGTAATCAGGTAGTCTTCTTCATTGCGTATACCGCCAAAAGTTCTATAATCTTCCAGCCGTTCATAATTAATGAAATCGGAGAATTTCTTTTCGGCTTTCCATAAGTCAATCAGTTCGGGAATAAAATAGATACCCGGCTCAATCGTCAGTACGAATCCCGGTTCCAATTTACGTGCCAGTCGCAACGACTTGCGTCCGAACTGCGTACTTTTCGGTTGGCCATCGTACCCAACCCATACTTCACCCAGATTTTCCATATCATGCACATCCAATCCCATCATATGTCCCAGCCCGCAAGGAAAAAACATGGCATGGGCGCCCAGATGCACTGCCTCATCCATATCGCCTTTCATCAGGCCGAGCGATTTCATGCCTTCACAGATTATTTTGGCTGACAAATCATATACATCACTAAAATAAACGCCGGGTCGCAGCGCTTCGACTGATGCAAGGTGTGAGGCTACCTGAATATCATAAACGTCTTTCTGCCTGGAAGTAAACTTCGCACCGGCAGGTACGGTCGACGACATGTCGCCGGCATAGCCCATGTCGGTTTCTGCGCCTGCATCAATCAAAAACATATCGCCTGCTTTGATCGTATTACCATGATAGTGATTATGCAAAATCTGCCCGTTTACCGTCGCAATGATTGGAAAAGACAACCGTCCGCCGGCAACCAGCGCTACCCCGTCGATCGCTGCAACAACTTCATATTCCTTCCTTCCGGCGTAAACCGCTTTAATGCCTGCGATGTGCATATCGGCAGTTATCCGACAGGCTTTTTCAATTTCTGCTATTTCTTCTTCTGTTTTATAATTCCGCATGTTTACCACAGCCCTGATAAAATCGACGGAAGGCGTTTGTTGCTGAACAGGCAATGATAACCATTCCATCAGTTTTAGCTTGTGTTCAGCCCGATAGGAAGGCAGGAAACGTATCGGCTGTCCTTTTGCTGTGGCGGCCTGAAGATAGATTGGCAACTGTGAGGATGGTAGAACCTTTTGTACCCCTACCTGCTCGCTTTTCTCTTTCAGCGTGGGTTGCGTACCCATCCATACGATATGGTCGATGGATATTTCGTCGCCAAAAATGATGGTTTCGTCGTCATCAATATTGATAATCGCATTCAGTTCGGCGTATGGCAATCCGAAATAATACAGAAAAGTAGAATCCTGACGGAAATCGTATGTGTTGTCTTTATAGTTCATTCCACACTCGTCGTTTCCGAGGAAAAGACAGATTCCCGTACCAAGCGTTTTTCCTAACTGTTCTCTACGTTGAACGTATGTTTCTTTTGCAAACATTGTATGATGGAATAAAAAAATAAATAATCTCTACAGCGTACTGATCAACTGCCGCTGTCGTGTGAAATATTCTATGCGGTTTCGCTCGTCGACTTCCGAGATTTGGATTGATGATCTTTTCTTTTGCTGCATCCATAACCTGAAATGCTTGATCATTTCAGAGTCAAACGTATAAATATCATATTTTTCAAATACACTGACAAAACAGATATTCGCTTCAGGCGTAAGGACATAACTATAGTTAGTATTAATGCTGAGTTGAGAAATATAGATTGTTACTTTGTTATGTGTTTCGGGGAAAAAGCCTTTGGAGGCTACTTCCTGCATGTAGTCTAACAACGCAAACAGGTCTTTTCTGATTAAATCTTTCTCTTCTTTTGTAATCATCTGAACGGCATTAAAATACTTGATATCGGAAACAAAATTATCAAATAACATACGATCCCATATGAAAAACGTATTCGGCACTTTTTTTATGGCCTGATAATAGTCAGCTGTCAACTGTAGCCTTTCCGGCGAAAGCTCGATCTTCGCAAATGGAACCACTTCATCTTCATTTCCGTACTGGTAAATCCATTTGAACATATTGAACTTGTTCAGATACTCATATCCGGAAAATATCTGTCGTGGAAATTTATTACAGATATCCATAAATTCCGTATTGGGAAAATCCTTGAAATAACCGATAGAACGAATGATTTGACGAAGGAATCTCGTTTCATCATCCGAAGGATCAAGATAGTTCATTTTTCGCATCTGAAAAGAAATCTGTCCGGTAGAAATGCCGATTATTTCATCTAATGAAATATTCCATTCAGAAGCGATTTTAACAATTTCATCGACAGGGAACAGGACATCCTTGCGCAAACGCCTATACACTGCTTCACGTTCAATATACAGTAAATCAACCAATTCCTGTGTTAATTGCGATTTTTTCGGATATTTGTGATGCAGCGCCTCGATAAAAAAATCATACCAATTGTTTTCCATTCCTGTATACTATTTACTTGCGTTTTATTTTTTCCAGATTTTTTCGATGGCTTCCAATGATTTGCCTTTTGTTTCGGGAACCATTTTCCAGACGAAAATAGCTGAAACGATAGCCATTGAGCCATACAGTCCGTAAGCAAAGGCGCTACTGAAATCCATCAGTCGCGGAAACGTCGAAGAGATAAGGAAATTAGCCGCCCATTGAAAGGCGACAGCGGTAGCAACAGCCTGACCACGAATCTTGTTCGGGAACAGTTCCGAAATATAAACCCAGCAGATCGGCCCCCATGACATCATGAACGACGCAGAGTAAATAATGATAAATACAAGCGTCAGCATACTGATGATGCCATAATACGACAGGATAGCGATGGCAAACATGCCAACAGCCATCCCTATGGATCCGGTAATCAATAAGGGTTTACGTCCCCATTTATCGACCGTCACAATTGCAACAACCGTAAAAACTACGTTAACAAATCCCATGATGACGGTTTGAAACAGGGACGCATCGCGCGCGGCAGCGATATTCATATTCTCAAAAATACGGGGTGCAAAGTATAGGACGACATTGATTCCTGAAATTTGCTGAAACACTGAAAGCAGGATACCAATGACAATGACCCTGGCGCCAAACGAGAAGATTTTCGATCGAGCCGCTTCGGTGACTGTAGAGGTTATCTCGTCCAAAATGTTTTTCGCGCGCTCTTTGGAGGCATTGATTCTTTCCAGTACGGCTAACGCTTTGTTTTCCTGCCGGATCAAGGCTAAATAACGGGGCGTTTCAGGTACAAAAAACAACAGGACGAAGAATATACCTGCCGGAATAGCTTCCGAGCTGAACATGTATCGCCAGCCCATTTCGTTTATCCAGTCAATAGTCTGCCCATTGGCAATACCCCAGTTTACAAAATAAACCACCAACATTCCAAAGATAATGGCAAACTGATTACATGACACCAGACGCCCGCGTATTTCTGCGGGTGCAATCTCGCCAATATAGGTCGGACATACAGCCGATGCAAGTCCAACTCCTATCCCGCCCCACACGCGGTAGACGTTAAACATGAACAACAATCCCATGTTTGGTTCGTCTTTCGCGAAGAAAAGAAATTCAGGATAAGCCGACCCTAAAGCGGATGTGAAAAATAAGAAGCCTGCCAATTGAAGCGATCTTTTACGTCCGAGCCTGTTCGATAAATATCCTGAGATCATTCCTCCAATGATACAGCCGATCAGTGCGCTTGAAACGGTTGCGCCATGCGCCATAGTCCCTAATCCGAGAGGATTGATCAGGTATGCCTGAATTGATTTTTCCGCTCCCGAGATAACGGCGGTATCGTAACCGAAAAGTAATCCTCCCAGCGTCGCAACTAATGTTATCCCTACTATATAGGTTGAATTATATGATTTTTGCATCGTTTAGATATACATGTTAACAACTGCCTCATATAACTCCTGTTTTCCGCTGATCTGGGCAGGTTCGCCATTTTGCTTTGCATACGCTACCAAATCTTCCAAAGACAGCTTCCCTTCTTCAAATTCTTTTCCCTTGCCGTCATCATAAGAAGCATAGCGTGATTGTACCATTTGTGGGATAGGCGATTTTTCGAGGATATCCGCCGCAATTTCAAGGGCGCGCGCGAAAGCGTCCATACCGGCGATGTGTGCAATGAAGATGTCTTCCAAATCGGTGGAGTTACGGCGTGTTTTCGCATCGAAATTCGTGCCGCCGCCCTGCAAACCGCCACTTTTCAGTATGACGAGCATGGCTTGCGTCAGTTCGTACAGGTCAATCGGAAACTGGTCGGTATCCCATCCGTTCTGATAGTCGCCACGGTTAGCGTCGATTGAACCCATCAATCCGGCATCGGCTGCGCATTGCAGTTCGTGCTCGAATGTATGACCTGCAAGCGTCGCATGGTTCACTTCGATATTCAATTTGAAATCTTTGTCCAGGCCATACGCACGGAGGAAACCGATCACCGTTTCGGCATCGACGTCATACTGGTGTTTCGTTGGCTCCATGGGTTTCGGCTCAATCAGGAATGTGCCTTTAAACCCTTTGGAACGCGCATAATCGCGGGCTTTTGAAAGCATCATGGCCAAATGGTCTTTTTCACGTTTCATTTCGGTATTCAGCAACGATGAATAGCCTTCGCGACCGCCCCAGAATACATAGTTTTCGCCGCCTAACTCAATCGTGGCATCGATGGCGTTCTTGAGTTGTACGGCCGCTCGTGCGGCTACGTTAAAGTCCGGATTAGTTGCCGCGCCATTCATGTAACGCTTGTTACTGAAGATATTGGCCGTACCCCATAACAATTTGATACCCGTTTCTGCCTGTTTTTGCTTTGCGTATGCCACGATGGCTTTCAGGTTTGCCTCATATTCGTCGATCGATTCGCCCTCGCTGATCAAATCAATGTCATGGAAACAATAATACCCGATACCTATTTTTTGCATGAACTCAAAACCGGCATCCAACCGCTGTTTTGCAATGTCTAAAACTGATCCGCCGCCCTCCGTCCACGGGAAAATTTTTGTGCCGGGACCAAATGGATCGCCGCCCTCTGCACAGAGGGTATGCCACCAGCACATCGAAAATTTAAACCAGTCTTTCATTTTCTTTCCGTAAACAACTTTTTCCGGATCATAATAACGGAAAGCCAACGGATTTTTACTCTCTTTACCTTCAAAGGTAATTGTTCCCACTGTCGGGAAATACGTTTTTGTACTCATAACTATTTGATTTTGTAATTTGTAATTCATAATTAAATTTTACCTTTCCACCTTTCATATGCTTCCAGGCTGGCTTTTTCGTTTTCTTTTTCGGGGGTTACCGTAGCGACGATTTTAAGCGTTTGGAATGCGTCTTCGGCATTTTTATAAACACCTGCGCCAATGCCGGCGCCACGTGCTGCGCCGATAGAGCCGTCGGTGTTGTACAACTCAATCGTGGCGCCTGTAATATTCGACAATGTCTGGCGAAAGATCGGGCTTAAAAACAAGTTGGCATGTCCGGCGCGAATTGTTTTAGTCTCAATACCCATTTCATTCATTATATCCATTCCATACTTGAATGAAAAAGCGATTCCCTCTTGCGCTGCGCGTATCAGGTGCGCTTTTCCATGAAGCGGGAAACTGATTCCGTGAATAGAACAGCCCGGTTCTTCATTCGACAATACGCGCTCTGCGCCGTTGCCGAAGGGAATGATGCTGATTCCTTCGCTTCCAATCGGGATATCTTTTGCTAACTCGTTCATTTCGGCATAACTGATACCTTCGGGTGCGGCGTTATACCTGATCCACGCATTCAGTATGGCGGCTCCGTTAATACAAAGCAACACCCCTACTCTCGTTTTGTCGCTTGTATGATTCACATGCGCAAATGAATTGACACGTGATAACGGATCGTATTTTGCATCTTCATTCACACCATACACGACGCCCGACGTCCCGGCTGTCGCTGCAATTTCGCCAGGGTTAAGTACGTTCAGCGAAAGCGCATTATTTGGCTGGTCGCCGGCTCTATAGGTTATCGGAATATCTTTGGCTAATCCTAATTCATGGGCAATCGCGGCTGTTAATGTTCCCTGAATACCGAAAGTGGGCGCTATTTCCGGTATCATCTTCATGTTAAAACCGAAATAATCATACAAAAACCCGGCCGGTGCATTTTCCTTAAAGTCCCATGCAATACCTTCTGAAAGTCCGGAAGCTGTCGTACAGGGTTTGCCTGTCATACGCAGGGCTATATAATCGCCTGGCAGCATGTAATACTTTATCTTCGTATAATTGTCGGGCTCATTTTCTTTCACCCATGCAAGTTTCGACAAGGTAAAGTTTCCGGGAGAATTAAGCAGATGCGACAAACATTGCTCTCCGCCGGTTTCGTTGAAAGCCTTTTCACCGTATGGAACGGCACGGCTATCGCACCAGATAATGGCATCGCGAATGATGCGTAGGTCTTCATCCACTAGTACCAAACCGTGCATCTGGTAAGAAATACCAATTGCTGCAATCTCTTTGGGATTGATTCCGGACGCTGTCATGACTGCTTGCGTCGCCTGTTTCAGATTTTCCCACCACATTTCAGGGTTCTGTTCAGCCCAACCTGCCTTGACGGCTTTTATCTCCATTTCTTTTTTTGGGAAGAAATCAGCAGCAAGCGCTTCGCCCGTTGTCGAATCCAAAAGGCTGGCTTTTACCGATGAACTTCCTAAATCGTAACCTAATAAGTACATAACTTTAATAAATGATTAATAATAAAATTTTGTTTGCAGACATATTCAGGTTGCAAACTTACATGAAAAATTTGGATTTTCCTATCGCACTGGAAAAAAAAATTACAGGGGACAAATACTGTTCTATACTTTGTCGGTATAAACTGCACATTAATAAAAATATTTTCATCATCCAAATTGCCTGTTTCATCGTTTTTTTTTCTGTATTTCGTCGATTTAGTATTGTGAGGAGGGCGCTGTTCCATTACTTTTGCGGCAGTATTAACCGAAAAGCAGTTTACAAAAACGCTTTTACAAAAAGTAAAAAAAATGAACAAGACAAGACAAAAAAGTATTTTTTGGATGATTGGGTGGATTATCAGCATTTATCCGGCATTACTGACAGCACAACCTGCCGGAAACATCCGTGGCGTGGTGACCGACGGCGCTTCCGGGCAAACGATTCCTGATGCAACGATCGTGATCATTAATTCTAACCCTGTAATCGGGACAACGACCGATTCGGCGGGTCACTTCCGACTGAATAATCTGCCAATTGGGCGATACGATGTTCAAAGCAGTTACATTGGGTATGAGTCGGCTGTCACGCGGGAGATAATGGTCGGTTCAGGGAAAGAGGCCTATCTGGAAATTACCATGCGTGAAAACGTGCAGATGCTGGGCGAGGTGACAGTACGACCGAAAGTAAACAAGGAAAAGCCATTAAACCAGATGGCGCTGGCGGGGGCGCGTATGCTTAGCGTAGAAGAGGCGAGCCGCTATGCCGGCGCTTTTGACGATCCTGCCCGTTTGGCGACAGCTTTTGCGGGCGTTTCTGGCGGCATGAGCAGCAACGGTATCGCTATTCGCGGTAATTCTCCGTTATTTCTGCAATGGCGATTAGAGGGTGTTGAGGCCGTGAATCCTACGCATTTTTCAGATATCACAGGCGTCGGGGGAGGTATTCTCGCGGCATTGAGTTCGCAGGTGTTGGGCAATTCCGATTTTTTTACGGGCGCTTTTCCGGCCGAATACGGCAATGCACTTTCAGGCGTTTTCGACATGCAACTGCGTAGCGGCAATAATCAGAAATATGAACATACGGCGCAAATTGGTACGCTTGGCGTTGAATTTGCATCTGAAGGGCCGTTGAATGTGGTGCGGCGTGATAAAGACGGAGGACGCCCCGTCTCTTCTTATTTATTTAATTACCGGTATTCGTCCATGGGTCTAATGTATAATTTGATGCCCGGACTTGTTGGCGATGCAGGCGCCATGCTCTATCAGGACTTGTCGTTCAAAATGAATTTCCCCACGCAAAAGGCAGGTACTTTTTCGGTTTGGGGCGTAGGAATTACCGACCACTACCCTATCAACGTGCCTAAGGATACATTGAAATGGACCAATGCGGCAGAGGGTGATGCCGATTTCAAACAGTCAAAAGTAGTCGGCGGACTGGGACATAAAATTTTTATCGGTACATCATCTTATCTAAAAACTGCGCTGGCTGCCAATTTTACACAAAACCGGATCGTGCAGGATTACATTTACTCCGATTGGAGCTCGGCGCCTGTTTGCGACATGAAAAACACAAATTGGAACATCGTTTTCGATACGTACCTGAACACAAAATTCAGCGCTACACATACCAACCGGACAGGTATCAACATTACAAACCTGTTTTATGACCTGGATTACTGGATGGCGCCCGACATGCTAAATATTTATCCGGGCGACATGGTCAACTATGCCAAAAAGAATGGCCGTTCGATGGCATTTTCTGCTTTCTCGCAGTCGTCTTTCCGTTTGACTAGCCGTTTGACGACGAATATCGGTTTGCATGGCATGTATTTCCGTCTTACCCAAAAAGCGACGATCGAACCTCGCGTCGGCCTCCGCTGGCAATCAACGCCAAAACATGCATTTAGTCTGGCATATGGCAAACATAGCCGTCGCGAAAATACGGATATCTATTTTTGGGAAATACCTGCGACTGTCGGGTTAACTTCCAATAAAAGCCTTGGTTTCGCCAAAGCGCATCATCTTGTTGCCGCCTACGACTGGTCGGTATCGGAACATCTTCACCTGAAAATAGAGCCGTATTTTCAATACCTCTACGACGTCCCTGTTGAAGCAGGCAGCCCTTTTTCGATGGTAAACTACCGTGATTTCTGGATGATGCTTCCCTTGGTAAACGGCGGGAAAGGTAAAAATTACGGTATGGATTTCACATTAGAACGCTACCTGAACCAGGGGTATTACTATTTACTGACAGCTTCTCTGTTCGAATCGCTATATACCGGAGGCGATGATGTATGGCGAAGCACCCGCCTGAACCGCAATTACATTATGAACGCTTTAGGCGGAAAAGAATGGAAAATGGGCAAACAAAAACAAAACATGCTAAGCGTCAGCCTCCGCTTTACGTTTCAGGGCGGCGAACGTTACATCCCTGTGGACGAAGCCGCTTCGATAGCGGTCAAAAACTTAGTGTACGACAATTCGCGCGCATTCAAAACGCAACTTTCACCTGAATTTATCAGCCATTTTACCATTGCCTATAAAATCAACCGCAACAAACTCGCTCACGAGATTGCACTGAAAATGTTTAACGTAAATGGAAACGAAGAGTTTGGCGGATATGTCTACAATTACCGCACCGACCGCCCTGAAATGTACATGGGAGCCGTTACGATACCGAATGTGAGTTATAAGATTGAATTTTAATTTAAATACGCTTGCTTTACTTAACGCAAAAAGAATAATCCAAAAAGTATTGGGAGAAGTATACCGGCTAACAAAAGCCATTTACCCGATCCGGAAAGGCCTTTTTTACCTTTGACGATAAATAATCCGGTGATCGCAAGCAGGATCAGCGAGCCGGCAAAGAAATCGGCTACTGGGCTCCAATTTTTTACCTTGTTATAATGGAGGCGGTTTATCCAATAAATCAGGGCGCGTTTTGTGTGCCTTTCATAGGATAAACTCCCGTCCGACACCGAATACACACCAATCCCTCCATTTAAAAAAACGCGCAAATGACGGTCATCAATTCGCAGGATTCTTTTCAGTTCAGGTAAATTTTTGTTTGCTTTCCAAACGTCCGATAATCCGGATTCCGTCAGATTGGGCGATAGTTGAACGGTCCTTTTTTCAGTGCTGAAAGCTGGGTCTTTCCCGCTCAAATGGTTGAGTAGGATGCCGGATATAGCATATACAAGCGTAATACCCACTACGAAAAAACCTAAATCGCGGTGGATAACCCGTAATAAACGCATTAATTTCATTTGATTAATCCAGGACGTCGTATGTCAGTCCATCCATGTAATAGATGACATAATAATTTTTATCATGGTCTTTCATCCACTTCCGCATATCACTAATATTGCTCAGTTCGGAAGCGCATACTTCTTCCATACCTTCTTCCTGCTCAAGTTGCTGTACCTCAACTTCCAGCTCATTGATATAATCCTCGCTTAACTGATATTCCCTGAGCAAGCCGGTGATGGCTAATTTGGAACCTATCAATTCAGAGCTGAATGTTTCGATTTCGCCCTGCGCTTCCACGCGAAGGGAAGCATCCTGCGATTCGCCAACAATAAAACATTTTTTGCCGGAATGTTGACAGGTATGTGTTACATATCCAACTACGGTTACAGTTTCGTCCACTTTCTGTTCGGCTACGGCCAGCAGGTTATCCAATTCATACGTTGAAGTGGCAGCCTCAGCCTGTTTTTTGCCGCCTGTGCATGAAAACAATGCTATCGCTAATACTGAAAAAACAAATAACTGTTTCATATCTATTTGATTTATGATGAATTAATAATAAATGATGCGGCAAAGGTACTACATTTTTTCTAAACTATATATTAATTCACATTATTATTTCGGGAAACATTATCCTGCGCGATCAGTGATGTGGTTTTTTCGAAAAGAATGCCTGTACCCGTATTCCCCTGAACGGTATTGTTTATGGCTGTGACATTTGAGCACCCATCCATCATCGCGTCGACAGTCAGGCCGTTCATCTCGTTACCTTCGATTAAGTTGCCGCTCACTGTCAGGTTTTGACTGTCGGCGCAGCGGATACCCGCCAGTTTATTGCGCGCCGCTTCACATCCGGTAATTTCGACGCCGTCGCATAATTTCACAAAAATGCCATAACCCCATGGCGATGTGTCGAAGCGGCTATCGGTAATCTTCGTATTTTTTGAGTACGAAAGATAGAGGTTGTGGTGGAATTTATCTCCCGGCACGACATTACCGCCGTTATCGCTGATGTCGCAGCAACTGATCACAATGTTTTCTCCGTCGGCTATGAACATGCCGTTTTTTGTAAAGTTCTGTACGGTAAGATTTTCGAATGTAATATTTTTCATCGTTCCGCCCCGTCCTGAACGGAAAACGATTCCTTCGCGGCTCGGCGCGCTCATATACATACGGTTACGACGGTCGGCATTGGGGTCGTTATTTTCGACTGTGTTTGTTGCGCCTTCAATGATCATGTCGCGGATCGTGACGTTTTCCATTGAACTTTCGCCGTTAACTATTGTTTCCGTGTTCACGCCTCTGCTGAGGTGGAGTATGGACGCGCGTCCTTCGCCTGCAAGCGTAATGCCGCTGTACATGACTAACGGCTCGTTCAAATCGTGAACGCCCGCAGCCAGTACGATCCATTTACCTGTACCTTTGTTAGCGTCAATGGCTGCTTGTATCGATTCGTCCGGCTGCACGATGACAGACGCTGCGTACGCCTGCTTAGCAGGGCCTTTCAAAAGTGCTCCTGTCTGCGATGCCCTGAGAAAATCGGGTATGACAAAGCTGCTTAATCCCTTAACCTCGCCTCTCGGCGCTTTTATTGTAGTCAGTACGCCCACCGACGAACGGGGACGGGTAGCCTTGCATGCCTCGCCCGAATAAACAAGATCAATACCGCGTACATTTCGGTAATGGTTGTAGATTGTTTCGTAAATATCTCTTATCCGCGTATTCGCGCGATGCTGCATTACGCCATACATGTCAATATCCTGTTTGTCGAGCATATACTTGGCGCATTGCTCGAAGCCCTGTGCAAGGCGGTCGTCGCCCGGACTGTAAAAATCAATGCCGTATGTATCGCCCACCTGCGCTGCTTTGGCAAACTCGCCTATTCCCAACTGCACATGATCCCAGTCGCGCGTAGTCTCCTGACACTGTCCGCCCGGATAGACATATTTTAGTACGCCTGAATTGCGCTCACCCCTGAAATAACGCTCTACAGCGCGGTTGAACATATCGTGGTTATCAAGGAACACTCCCATGCACATCATAGTATTGATAATTCCGCCGTCCCAGTTACCGTTTGCCTCCGTAAAAAAATCTTCAACAGTAGGATAGAAAACAGTCAGGATAGACCGCTTAAACTGCTCAATACCCTGTTCACTCCACCCTGCGCCGGTATGACGGATAATTTCGGCTGCGTTCATATATTCACTGCCCGTCAGCGCGACATTCAGTTTGGCGTTATTACCGTCAAATCCCCTGAGCGTCGATGCCCATGTGTCGAGTATCTCGATGGCTTTGTCGGCATAGCGCCTGTCCCTGGTTATATACCACATCAACGCATGGTTATAAGCATTTGTGCCTCCCGATCCGTACTCGCGACCGCCAATACTGTTAGCGCCATACGCCCCCACTGAAATATAAGCCACTGCATTTACAACAAAATCAAGCGAAGTACTGTTTTGAAGATTTTCATACGCCGTTTTCCAGGGTTCCTCTCCCTGTTGTATCTTCTCACGCATGTATGCAAGGTCTTCGGCGCTCTGCGCCATACCCGGATGTTTGAATGGCCCTGTCAGGTATTCGTCCGGCTTATTTTCCAAAGTACACTGACTGAACGTACCGCTTAATATAAACGTCGGCAGGAATAACTTAAAAATTGACCGATTTATCGTCATATCATAAAAAATTATTCTCTTTCGGGTATTGCGAAAATAACGGGTTTTTCCTTACGCAGCATTTTAGCCGCTTCGCCTGTGAGCCACAGATACCAGTCGCTGGGACGGCCATCCATATTCACAAATTTGGCAATATCGCTTTTCGGCGGGTTATCTGTACATTTGAAGATAGCCGTACCTTCGTTTACTTCGTCGAACATCGCCACATAAATCATATCGGCGCCGACAGTGATGGCGGTCGACAGTTGCTGCCAGTAGAAACGACCACCCTGGCGGGGAATGGACCCGACCGGCTTTACGTCGTTGGGGAACTCAAACCGGCTTAGATTGTGCCAGCTGAATCCGGGTGTAACGCATGGAACATAGTCGATGCCTGCAGCACGACACCATTTCATGTCTTCAATGATCACATCGCGGTAGCGGTCCATATCGTTGTGGATAAGGGGTGAGAAACGCTGCACCATCCATGGAAGCACAATGTCTGCCATGCGTATCAGTTCGTGCAGATAAGGGTCGTGTACGCAATCGGCGTTCAGGTCGCGCCAAAAGGTGGGAACGCCAAGCATTACGGCGCAACCGCCATAAACCGGATCGTTATGCAGGAAGTCGATAAGCCGTTCAAGACCGATATCGCGTATGTCATACGGTCGGTCGGGAAACCCGACGCCCCATATCGCTACGACCGGTTTGCCGTTGTGGTGAAGGTATGTTTTTGTACCGGACTGGTTAGTTACTTTTACCTCGTCGACCAGGAACTTCCAGTCGTCGATGATTGTCGAACAGTCGTATCCCAGATTCGGGTTTCGCTGACCCTGTCCCTGAGGCGCTCCCTGACGGGAACCCTGAACGCGAGGCCTTAACCCGGAGAGGTCGTACATCACGGCAATGGCGCGGTTGTTGACCGATGCAGCGTTAAGGGCGTTCTCAAGCATGGCCGCAGAATTTTTTCGCGACTGCTCTGTAAGCGTTCTGTTGAAGAAACGCTGCATAAAAACGCCGTCCACATCATATTCTTTCATCCATTTAAAATGCAGGTCTATCGTACTTTTGTCCGATGAATTAAAAAAGCGTGCGGTAGAACCGTCCGCATGTTTCAGCCCCGTGGGGTATGTCTGTTCATATTCGCTTACATCCGGCCACATATCCAGACGTACCTGCGCTTCGTCGGGATACATGATTCCGTTTGACGGAACGTTAAACCAGCCTTGATAACCCGCCATGATGAGTCCCTTATACGACGGATAGCCGGTAGTTTTCGAATGTTTGGTCTGCGCTTGCATACTGAAGATGAAACCGGAAAAGACAAGCGCAAAAAAAATGATTTTTCGATACATAGTATTTATAATTAATGGTTAATGAATATCACTTAATACCCGGTCGGTGTGCCGGATTCTTGCCAAAAGTATAGTTCGGAGTCTTCCCCATTTTTAGTTTCATCGTACCGCCGTTAACAATGTCCTGATGGGTGATATAGGTGTACGGATAATCTTTTCCGTTCAATTCGATGGATTGGATATAAATGTTTTCCGGCGAGTTATCAATCGCCTCGACGGTGAATTGTTTTCCGTTCTCAAGGTTAACGGTTGCCCTGTCTACCGCCGGACTGCCTATTACATATTCTCCTGAAGCCGTAAACACCGGATAAAAGCCCATGGCCGACATCACATACCAGCCCGACATTTGTCCGCAGTCTTCATTGCCGATAATACCGTCGGGCTGGTCGGTATAGAACTCGCGCATAACCCGTCGGGCAAGGCGCGCCGCTTTCCACTGCTGACCAGCATATGCGTACATATATACATTATGGTGGCCGGGTTCGTTACCATGCGCATACTGGCCGATATTACCTGTCAGGTCTATCAGTACATCCGGATCCGAGGGATCAAAATCGGTTGTAAAAAAAGTATCGAAACGGTCGATAAACGCATCCTCGCCGCCCAGCAGGTCAATCAAACCATATACATCCTGCGGTACAAGCCATAAGTATTCCCACGCATTGCCTTCGGCAAATTCCGAGGCATAGGGACGTTGTGATTTGATAGGGTCGAAATTAGGATTCCATGTACCATCTGACATTTGCCCCCGGAAAAAACCTACATTCCTGTCGTAATACAGCTTATAATTCTCGCCGCGTTTCTTGAAATATTCGTAATCGTCCATTTTTCCAAGTTTTTTAGCCATCACCGCGATGCTTGCATCGCCTATTGCCGTCTCAAGCCCTGTTGCAACAACCCGACCTATCCCCCTTGCGTCCATTGGAACAGGCTTAAAGTCCCTGATGTAAGCCAATCCGCGAATATCGCTCATTGCCGTTGCTTTCATCGCCTGAAAAGCGCGTTCCGGGTTAAACCCCCTAACGCCTTTGATATAAGCTTCGGCTATCACCTGGAAACTGCTGATGCCAACCATGGTACCTGTTTCGTATCCCCGCAGGCTCCATATGGGAAGCGCGCCCGTCTGGTCGAATATGGCCAGCATACTGTTTACGAAATCGCCTACCCTGTCGGGATTGGTGATCGTAAACGAAGGATGTGCCGCCCGGTAGGTGTCCCACAGCGAAAAGATTGTATAATTAACGAATGGCGCCTTTTTATATACTTTCCAGTCGGCGCCCATAAAATCGCCGTTAGTATCGTTGAAAAGCGCCGGCTGCACCATCAGATGAAACATGGAGGTATAAAATATACGCTTGACGGTTTCATCCTTCGACTCCACCGATATTTTGGTTAATTCCTTTTCCCACAGGTCGTCGGCCTGTTTTCTTACTTTTTCGAAATCCCAATGCGGAATCTCAGCCTGTATGTTTGCCAGCGCATTATTCGCACTTACCGGTGAGATACCTACTTTCAGCGATACCTCTTTAGGCGCATCGGCAAAGCTGATAAGCCCTCGAAGGGCCTCGCCCTGTCCTTTCTTTTTGCCAAGTGGTTTTTCGTCGTCGAATATGGCAAAGTCACTGATGGGAAGCGACGAACGAATGGCGAAAAACACCTGTTGACGTTTTGCCCAACCTGTTGATGAACGATAGCCCTTGATGGTGTACTTATCAGTCAATTCGATGTATGTATCCGTTGACTTGGAATTGATACCGTCTGTCAGATCGATGATGATGCGGGCGTTTTTTCCTTCAGGGAATTTGTATTTATGAAAACCGACACGCTCCGAAGCAGTCAGTTCCACCTCCACGCCATAATCATCTAATTTCACTGCATAATAACCGGGGCGAACCGTCTCGTTTTCATGCGAAAACTGCGATGAATAGCCGCTGTACCGCCTCGTTTCTTCGCCTTTTTTTAGTTTGATTTCGCCCATATAGGGCATGAGCAGGATATCGCCCAGGTCGCCGATACCTGTACCGCTCAGATGCAGTTGCGGAAAGCCGATGATGACACTGTCCTGATAGTTGTACCCCGAACACCAGTCCCAGCCTTTATAAAAATTGGAAGGCCCTACCTGAACCGCTCCAAACGGCACATTGGCGCCCACAAACACATGCCCGTGCCCGCCCGATCCGATATAAGGATCAATATAATCGGTTAAACGCTGCGCCTGAACAGACAAAAAACAACTGAATAGCATACATGTAGCAAGATAGCAGAACAGATATTTCCTGCAAATACACGTATAAACCTGATTGATAAAATTAGGAATCATGATAATATAAAATTTTTGCAAATAAAAGGCGCCGGAATTAACAAAACGATTAATTATTCGGTTAAGTTTTCGTTTGTTTTGTTTTGCGGACAATAACTGAAACATCTGCCGCAGGCAACGCAGTTTTTATGTGCTATTTCGTATTGTTTGCGCGTCCGTTTTACAGACAGACTTATCAGTGTTATGCCAAAAACGAACCCTATCAGTGCACCTGCCAGAGTGGAATAATATTTAAAAACGTTCTGTATCGCATCATATCTTTCCGTAATGCTTTCAACCGTATCGCCTAATCCGTAGAATGCTTCAAGGTCGATTGAAAGAATATCCTGTGGTTCGGATTCATGTTGTATGACCATGTCATACAGTTTAACTTCCTTATGAACACGGCTAAGGTCGCTGCTTACTGAGCGCATCAGTATCGCCCCTGTAATAATGATAAGCGGCAACATCACAAAATAATTCAGGATACGTTTCACGCCCTGCAAACGTGTTTCTTTGACCTTGTTGTCATAAGGCGGTCTGATTGCATCCACCGGACAGGCATTATGACAGAGTTCACAGTTGATACACTGTTTTTTAGTCAGTTCAATCTTCCAAACAGATACGCGGGAAAAAAGGCTAAGCAATGCACCATAAGGACAGATAAAACGGCAAAAAGGTCTTCCGGTAAAAATAGCAGCCATGAGCAGCAAAGCGCCGAACACGATGAGTGTTACATCGCCGCCCAGCCTGAAAATCCCGATAAACGGATCGTAGCGGCAAATGATGAAAGCGCTGTTAGTCACAGCAAATAATACGGCCAATATCAGATAAATCCAGGGAATTAAGCCCAATAAAGTCGTAGCCGTCTTTGACAGTTTGTAGTTTTTGACGTTTACGAGTTCCTGCAATGCTCCAAACGGACAGACGCCTGCGCAAAATACCCTTCCGAAAAGCAGGGCAAAAATAAGGGGCAGGACAAACATCAGTAGCGCTACAAGCGATATGGAATAGGTTGGATCAACCAGCGCCAAAGCCACATTCTGCACCGACCCGATACTGCAAACGCATCCTTTGCGAAAAAATCCGAAATAGGCTACCGAAAACAGCGAAACCGCTATGACCGGCCAGCGAACCCCCCGTTTAATCACTGCCCAAGCCACAAAACTCATAAGCAATACAAGCAGGGCTATATCTATCCATACCCAAACCTGTTCGTTCGGAATAATAAAATGATGTACCGGATATTGGTATCCCGACTCAAAATCAGGTTTTGGAAAACGGTTTTGAGCAAATAAGGACATCGAAACAAGGCACAGAAAGATGAGGGATAATTTTTTTTTCATCTGAATAATTGTTATATCTGTGCCTTTTATATTTTTTTTTGCCATGTTAATCATTTGTTTTCAAATCATACACGCTATAAAACGGAACACGCTGAATTGCATTGGCGGGGCATACTTTCATGATGGCACATTTATTGCAGTTGGTACACAATTCCTGCTTGATTTGAAGGTATAGCGAACCGTTACCGAAAGAATTGCAACCTTTGGCGCACTTTCCGCAGCCGTTACACAGGCTTTCGATAATGGTATATTCGAAATAGGGGTCTTCCACAAATTTGCGTTCGATAGCGCCGGTGGGACACATTAAATTTTCGGCAGCCGTGTTGAGTTCTTTTACATTGATACGGTAATAACCGCCGCAAAGGTCGCAGTAGCCGCACACCTGATAGGCATGAACGCATTTTACTGCCGATACAGGTAATACGCAGCCGGTTTCGCACCGTCCGCAAAACGTGCATTTCGACGGGTCGATCTGCCAGAAAAATTCCGGATCGTGCGACAAGGCTCTCCCTGCCAATGTTCCCGTAACGGCCAATACGCTGCCTCCGGCAATCAGTTTGCCACAGGTATGCAGGAACTTGCGCCTTGCAACAGGGCTTTTTTTATGACTGTACTTTTCCATTATTGTAATCAGGATGCTCTTAACGGACAGTTTGCACTGCAACCCGAACAGGCGGTTTTTGCTGCTGACATCCTGTCGTATTGAAAAGTAACTATCTTATTATTCCCGCCGGCGACAAACAGTCGGTCGTGATGTACCTTTACCTTATATGCCGAGACGCCGCCACCAAGCATTTTACTGTCTAACAACATACTCCGAAATTCGCCGTTCTTACTGTAACAGCTGATACGGGGAGTCCCCTTTTCAGAAGTGATGATATCGCCTGAAGAAGTATTCGACAGGTATACCGGATTACAGCACCCGCAAAACGTACCCACAGCGCCCCCTGCCCTTCCGAAAGTCCCTAAATAGTCGCCGTCGGACGTATATTTTTCGACTTGATGCCGTCCCGAATTGGAACAATAAATAACGCCATCCGAACAGGTTATTCCAAACGAATAACTTGGTATCACGAAACCGTTGGGACTTTCAATGAATTTCACAAATTCGCCTTCCGTCGTAAATTTGCAGATATGCTTGCTCGCAGCGTCAGTCACAAATAGCGCATTGCCATATACCGCCATCGCACAGTAATCGGATGAATTGCTGTTCGCTTCCCACTCATGTAACCATGCTCCTTCGTGACTATACACTTCAATACGCGCAGGAAATAGCAGGTAAATATGTGCATGGTCGGTAGCGATATCGCGCAAGTTGCTTCTGATGGCAAAGTTATTCAATACCTTCCCTGCCTTATCGTAAATAAAGATGCTGTTTGAAGTGGCGACTATCAGATTATCACCGGCTAATTCGAATGTTTCGAGACCCTCGGGAACGCTTATTGATGAAACGGGTTTATAGGGCGAAATGAAATTTTCGTTCATCCCGCTTTGGGTAGTAATCGTGAACAATTTGTCATTATCAGGCCTGCCTTGCTGCAACACATGGTTCTTTCGAAGAATAAACCCCGAAACGCCCAAAATACTACCTCCTGCAATAGCCGTACGGCATATTTGTAGAAATTTTTTACGCGAAATTCTTTTTTTTAAATTTTCAATTTTCAATTTTCAATTATTAATTATATCACATAACAAGTATCTTATCTAACCGTCCGTTCAAGTCTTTCAGTTCATCGACTGTACTGTTCCTTCCCTGTTCGGTTGTAAGCCATCCGTGCTGATAGTTTTGCCTTAATACATTCATAACCTTAGCCCAGTTGACGTCGCCTTCGGTAAGCGGCGCGCTAAATCCGGCTGAGCGACCCTGTTTGTCAGCAATTTGCTTGCTGTATTCCTTGATGTGGATACGTCCGATGCGGTTGCCCAGTATGCTTATCCATTGCTCAGGCCAACCAAATGCCAGGATGTTACCGCAATCGAAGTAAAACTTTACATACGGACTGTTGAACTGATCTACATAACGGCTTGCTTCCATGGGACTTAAGAGGAAACTGTTCCAAACGTTCTCAACGCAGATTACCACCTTCATCTTCTCGGCGGCAGGAAGCAGTTTGCGGATGCCTTCGGTCGAGCGGTCCCAACACTCGTTATAAGACACCGTTTCATTCACAACACCGGGTACTAATAAGATGGCGTTGGTACCGTAAGCCTGCGCGTCTTCCAGCGCTATGATTGCTCCTTCGTATCCCTCCTGCCGTACGGCAGCATCGGGATGCGACAACGGTTTACCCCAGTGTGTCGTGCAGCACACGTCGGTGATGGCTAACCCTGTGGCTTGGGTGGCATCTATCACTTCCTTGCGGTCCATGTGGCTGTTGGGCTCAATACCCTGAAAATCTGCTTCTTTAACCGCTTTACATTTTTCAAGTACAGAACCCGGAACGCCAACTGTTCCCCACATAATCGATTTTTTAAAATCAGTGGCAGCGGGACGATTGAAAGGCGAAGTTGCCACTGCATTGCCGGCAAAAAGATTGTTTGTAACTAAGGGAAACGATAACGCGCCGGTGGCTAAGATCGAGTTTTTAATAAAATGTCTTCTTTCCATTCCTTCTATACTATATTGTTAAATTTTTGGCGCTATGCCTGCTAACGGAATCTCTTCTTTAAATCCCGGTACAGGGCCGAACTGATAGGTCTCCGGCCCCAGTTTTTGTGTGGAGGCCATGATTTCATCCCAGGTAACGAACTTACCCGTATAAGCCGATTCGCGTCCCATGATGGTCAGTAGGGTCGACAGTGTCTGTTGCTCAACATCATTGATCGGATTGCCGGTACGGATGGCGGTAACCAAACGGATATGTTCTTGCACGAAGGCATCAGGCACTTTCCATGTTTGATCGGGGTCTTCTTTTGATTTAGGATACGGGTATTCCCAGATAACCGAACCGTCATAATTATAAATCGCACTCCTGCAATTGGTATAGCCTTTTGTCCCGTAAACCATGACGATTGTCTGGTTGCTGCATCCTCCGATTTGTCGCGAAGTGCAATGTGCGCGGCGATCGCCTTCGTAAAGAAATTCGATACTCATGTGATCGTAAATATCGCCTGTTATACGCCGCTGCCTGCCGCCGGTTGCTTCGGCTCTTACAGGGGGTTTATCGCCCATGAACCACGACATCTTGTCGATTTCGTGGATAAACTGCTCTGTAACGAAATCGCCTGATGCCCAGCAGAAATTGTACCAGTTACGCATCATATACTCCATATCGTCCCAGCCTTTTTCGCGTTGACGGAACCACAGTGCGCCGCCCATGCGCGACACATGCGCCGAAATGATTTCGCCGATTGCGCCGCCGGCAACCCGCCGATAGGTCTCAATGTGATCCTTCGACGAACGGTAGATGGTACCGCTTATAACGGACAGGTTCTTCTGGGCAGCCTGCCGCCCCATCATCAGCATCTGCCGGGCGCCGACGGGATCGACCGCGCACGGTTTTTCATAGAAACAGTGTTTTCCCGCCCTGATGGCATATTCGAAATGCAACGGCCTGAACACGGGCGGCGTACATAACAGCACGACGTCCACGCCCGAATCGATTACCTGCTTGTAGGCTTCGAACCCGACGAAACATTTATCGTCCGCCACATGATGACCTTTTGCTTTCATGGCTTCGCGGCAAGTATCCAGCTTGTCTTTGAAGAGATCGCCCAAGGCTGTTACCTGCAAGCCGTCGCCTGCGTTTAAAAAATCAAAGACAGCGCCTGAACCGCGACCGCCGCATCCTACCAGACCTGCTTTTAGCGGTTTTCCATCGGGGGCTTTATCCCGAATTTCGGGTACTGCTACTTCTTTCAGTTTTTCTTCTTTCGAGTCGGAGGTGGAGCATCCCCCCAGTATTGTGGGAACTGTGATCGTTCCTAAAGCCCCCAACGCCGTGGTCTTGAAGAAAGAGCGGCGGCTCGTTTGCATATTTTCCATTATGTACAGTTATTAAATTATTATTGGTTATCAGAATGCAAAAATAAATGAAATTTTCGACATTACACAAAAATGGACAAATAATTTCCGGTTAGTTGATTTTCAGGCATGTTACACGATGAGCATCGCGCACGATCAAAAATCCGTCGGCATAAGCCAACGGCCCCCAAGCATCTTCTCCGTCCATGATACGCTGTTTTTTTAGCAATTTCAAACTTTGCTGCTGAATTTCGTAAACGAACAATTCGCCATCCTCTTTCAGTACGAACAGGTTATTATTGATCACAATGTAGGGCCCGAAACCGAAGCGTTCATCTGCTGCCGACGCCCAGACTGGCGAGCGCACATTGGAAGGCGTATAACAAACCAATTTAAAACGATTACCTCCTCCGCCTGCCGGTAAAATACCGATTATCATATTATTGTATAGTATAGGCGTTTGCTGTTCGCTCGACAAGCCTTCATTCGGTTTATACTGGTCGGTAATGGTTGCCGTCCACTGATTACCGGAACGATCAACCCGCAACATGGCGCCTCCTGCACCGTAACCTGCGGTAAGAAAAATCTGACTGGATGATAATTGCAGGGGTGAAGGCGCAATAACAGACGGTCTCCATTTACTTGTCTCCCACAGCATTGTCCCGCAGTCGCTTTCTTCTGCCGACACGCCGCAGACGCCACCCTTGCCGAAATATACATACGCCCTTTTTCCGCTCAAAGTCATTGGCATCACTGAAGAATGAGACATGTCGTATTTTGGCGTATTCGGGGTAGTCCATAAAATTTCACCGGACAGGCAATCCAGACCCGCAAGCAAAACTTCATCGCCTGCCGGCGCAAGAATCAGGATATTATTATTGACATAAGGGCACTGACCGGTATACCAGTCCGGGATTTTTGTATTAAATCTTTTCTTCATGTCGAGCGACCATTTCAGATCGCCGCTTATCGGGTCGCAACACATCACATGACCTTCCGGCCCAATCGTAATGATGTAATCATCGCCGATTGCCGGAACAGTACGTGAGAAACCGTGATTTCGCTTCATCGGTACACGATACCACCTGCGCCAGAGTTCCTGTCCCGTCTCTAATGAAAGACAAAGCAAAGCATCCGAACTTAGCGACTCGTTATAATCCAGAAAATAAACCCTGCCATTGTATATGACCGGCGCTGCATATCCCTCACCTGTTTCAATGCTCCACATTACAGGGTAATCTTCAGATGGAATCGATAAAGAAAATGGTAAGGTAATAATATTTTTCGAATCGTCGCCACGAAATCGAACCCACTTGCCGGTTAGCGTTGAATGTTGAATGTTGAAAGATGAAAGTTGAGATGCTGCCCTTTCGTTATTCATAAAAAATTCGCCAATCAATACATCGCTTGCAGTCCTTGTCAAACCTTCCGGACGATTATCAGCGCCGGGCGCCTGGACAGTTAGGCTCTCAAATGGATTATACAAATGCCATCCGATAATGACGCCAACATAAACAAGAATGAATATAGCAGTTACTCCCGTTATTATTTTCTTTTCTTTCACAAATAATTAGTTTTCAGTTTTCAATTGATAAGCCATAAGCGTATCGCCGTGCCTTATGTAAAGTATGCCTTTATGTATGACAGGGTGTGCCCAATGCTGTTCGGTTCCTAAAGTAACGTCAAACTTACTGATTATTTCAAATTTTTCGTGATTAGGCTTCACCAGGGCCATTTCTCCCTTTTCGGAATAACAATATAACATCCCGTCGGCTGCAATGACAGTTCCTACGCCTATCGTCTGGTCGCTGTACATGGTCTTGCCGGTCTGCCAGTCTACGCAATGCCAGTTCAATCTTTCGCCCGAGCCATAGACATAATCACCGCTTTTCATTGTATTGCCTGTCTTATGGCACAAGTCTGTATTTTCCCATACTTTCTCGACACTTCGTCCGTCATTCGTCAGTCGTAACATGACGGATCCTTTGCCGTAGTCGCTCATACCCAGCAACATCCCATTATAGTATTCAGGCGTATTGGGATGCTCGCGGAACCTGTTCGTATGCGCGTATGACCAAAGTAATTTTCCATTCGAAACATCAATCCCGATGATATGATCGGACATCATGGCCGCTACTTGCGGTACTTTCAGGTCGCTGATATAGATAGGGGTAGCATATCCGGACATATCATTTGACGTTGCGCCTTCCGTACTCCATATGATTTCGCCAGTCGACTTATTCAAGGCAACAACGTGGTATTTCGGCCCTCCGGGTGCAATGATTAACTTTTCACCGACAATCAAAGGCGGGCCGTTCCATCCATGCGCGGTGTTTTTCGCACCGTAATCTTTTATGAAATTCTTTTTCCACAATAGCTTCATTGATTGTATTTCATAACAGGATAGTTCCGTCAACCCGCTCATTATATATAATTTCCCG
>Ga0082212_10002053_pt1 | contig 29606 bp, 24 predicted proteins | sample TergutNt197P3_FD_71548 | JGI IMG/M metagenome (GOLD analysis project Ga0082212, IMG submission 71548) | Neocapritermes taracua P3 segment gut microbial communities from Petit-Saut dam, French Guiana - Nt197 P3 | ecosystem: Host-associated > Arthropoda: Insects > Digestive system > Gut ...
GTCGCGTCATTAGATAAGTGCCGATTGTTTTCGCCTGTTTTGCAGGGTTTACGCTGAACAAAGTTCAGCGGGGGCGAATACTTGGTTGTATTTAACCGAAAAACGCGCCAAACAGGCGGAAAGAGGCGGTGCAAAGCCGGCTGCGCCGACTCTAGATGATGGCGGGAGTTTTGTCCAAGGCTCCTAGGCGAAAACCGTATTGAGTTCGAATCCCGCCCCCCTAAGGTCGTCGTACCATATCCTCGTCATGTATAGGCCCTCGGGCGGGGCGGTGGGACCAGCGAGTCGCCTGTCTCTTGCCTCGAGCAGCGCGGGTATATCATCGGGCAGTATCTTCCCCTCGGAAACGTATAGCAGCGTGCCCGCGATTGCCCTTGCCATGTTATACAAAAAACCATCCGCGCAGACGCGGATGTCGACAATGCTGCCGCTAGTTTCGACTTCGCACCAATGCACGGTCCTGACCGTAGTTTTCGTCACGGTACCCGTGGAGCGCAACGAAACGAAATCATGCGTGCCGACTATGTGTTCCGCAGCGCGCTGCATCGATGGTATATCCAGCTTCTGCGGATAGAAATACGCCCTCGACGCATAGAACGGGTCGCGGATACGAGAGTTGTACACCTTGTAGGTGTACTCTTTTTTTATGCAAGATAGGTTTGCCTCGAAACTGTCAGGCGCGTACTGCGCCTCCTGTACGGAGATATCCGAAGGCAAAAAAGTGTTTACCGCAAGAGGCAGCCTCTGCGGGGGAATGGAGGAAGTCGTGAAAAAGTTGGCGCAATAACACAGCGCATGCACTCCGGCGTCAGTCCGCCCGCAGCCGTGGAGCTTGACGCTGTGGCCGCAGACGCGAGCCAGAGCTGCTTCGAGCGTGCCTGCCACCGTGGGCAGCCCTTTTTGGATTTGCCAGCCATGATAGCGCGAGCCGTCGTACATGATGCGTATCGCGACATTGTGTTTTGGGGCAAGCGTGCTTGCCGGGTCAGTCGCGTCAACCGCGCTGAGCTCTCCGGCCGCGCCAGTCACGCCGAGTTCTCCGGCCGCGCCAGTCATGCTAACCGCGCCGATGGGTTGTGGGGCGGAGCCCCACGTTAGATCAATCATATCAAAGGCCAAACTTTCAATGCTTCAAGGACGATGACGGCCGCCAGGACGCAAGCGCCGCACGCAAGCGCGGCGTAATCCCGCCCTGCGGTCTTCAGCGGCTTCATCCTCGTCCTGCCCTCGCCGCCGTGGTAGCAGCGGCTCTCCATAGCGACAGCGAGCTCGTCAGCCCTGCGGAACGCGCTGATGAACAGGGGGATCACGATGGGGATTATCGCCTTCGCGCGCTTCAGCAGGCCTCCGGTCTCAAAGTCGGCGCCCCTCGCTTTCTGCGCGCTTATAATCTTGTTTGTCTCTTCCATCAACGTAGGGATGAACCGCAGGGCGATGCTCATCATCAGCGCAAGTTCATGTATCGGCGCCCTTATCTTCTTGAGCGGCCCAAGCAGCTTCTCAAGGCCGTCGGTCAGCGCTATAGGCGACGTCGTATACGTCAGCAGGAACGAGCCCACTATGAGCATGATGAGCCGCCCCGCCATTGCCGCCCCCGCTATGAGGCCTTCCTTTGTGATCGTGAACACCCAGAACTTAAGGAGGACCGTTTCGCCCGTCAGGAAAATGTTCAAGATTGCGGTGAGCGCGATTATAATGACTATTCCGCGCAACCCGCGCAAAGCAGTCCTGAGTTTTAGCCTGGAAAGCGCAAGGCACGAGGTTAGCACAGCTATCATAATGATATACCCGGCGAGCCCTTTCGCGACGAAAAGCGCGGAGATATATACGATCATAAGCACAAGCTTGACGCGAGGGTCGAGCCTGTGGACGACCGTTTGCCCCGGGAAATATTGGCCTAATGTTATATCTCTGGGCACGCTAAACCTCCACTGGTATCCATTAGCGCCACAAGCGCGGACTTCAACTGCGGAATCGTGTAAACGCCGTCGTCGAGCGGAACCCCGAGCGCGCGCAGGCGGCGGGCGACAAGCGCGGCGACAGGCGCGGTAAGCCCCATGGCCTCGAGCTCCTCGCTGCGCGAAAAGACGCTCGCGGGAGTGCCGTCCATAGCGACGGCCCCGTCTTCAAAAAGGACAATCCTCTCGACAGTCCGCGCTATTTCTTCCATATTGTGCGTTACCATGATGACAGTCGCGCCCCGAGCCTCTTTGTAGCTGAGGATGTTGGCTATTATCTCGTCGCGCCCGCGCGGGTCGAGCCCTGCCGTCGGCTCGTCGAGTATCAGCACTTCCGGGCGCATCGCTATGACCCCGGCTATAGCGGCGCGCCTTTTTTGCCCGCCCGAAAGCTCAAACGGCGATTTGCTGAGCAGCTCTTCTTCAAGCAGCGCGAAGCCCGCAGCCTCGTGGACCCGGTCGCGTATCTCCGCCTCCTTCAGGCCCATGTTCTTCGGGCCGAAAGCGATGTCGTCGTAAAGCGAAGATTCAAAGAGCTGGTACTCCGGGTACTGGAACACAAGCCCGACCTTGAAGCGCACTTCGCGCGCGTAGCCCTTCGTTTCATATAGCTCGCGGCCGTCGAAGAACACGCGCCCCGACGTCGGTTTCAGCAACCCGTTCAGGTGCTGTATGAACGTAGATTTACCCGAACCTGTGTGGCCGATTATACCGATGCATTCACCTTTTGCCGCTTCAAAGTCAATATCGCAAACCGCGACACGCTCGAAAGGCGTGCCGGCGCTGTATGTGTGCGTCAGTTTTTCTGTCCGTATCAGCGGAGTGTTCGTCTCAGTCGTCATTGCTCACTTTTCTCTCTGACAGGCGCGGAATCGTATTTTGCAGGCAAGAGCGAAGCAGCTATAACGCTTGCGCACTCGTCCACAGTCAGGGCGCAGGGGTCGACCTCGAGCCCCGCTTCTTTCAGTTCGCGCAATATCAAGACGGTATCAGGCACGTTCAAGCCGGACTCCTGCAGAGCTTCCGCGTTGAGCAGGACGTCGCGCGGGGCGCCATCCATGGCGATCTCGCCGTTTGATAATACGACGACCCTGTCCGCGTCGACAGCTTCGTCCATATGGTGCGTTATTAAAACGATAGTTACGCCGCCTTTGTCCCTCAGTTCCCTTATGACTTTCAGAATGCTCTCCCTGCCCCGGGGATCGAGCATTGCGGTCGGCTCGTCGAATACAATGCACTCCGGTTCCATGGCGAGAATGCCCGCGATTGCGATGCGTTGCTTCTGGCCGCCCGACAGCAGATGCGGCGCGTGTTCGCGGTAATCGTACATGCCGACAGCCTTGAGCGCCTCGTCGACCCTGCGGCGTATATCTTCCGGCGGGCAGCCCAGGTTCTCCGGCGCGAATGCGACGTCTTCCTCGACCACGGTCGCGACGATCTGGTTGTCGGGGTTCTGGAAGAGCAGGCCTACTCTGCGCCGGATTTCAATAAGGAGTTTATCGTCCGCAGTGTCGGAACCGCTGACGAGCACGCGTCCGCCCTGCGGCAGAAGTATCGCGTTGAAATGCTTGGCAAGAGTGGACTTTCCCGAGCCGTTGCGGCCAATGACGGCGGTAAACGTGCCCTTTTCTACTTCAAGATCCAGGTCGTTTATTACCGGGGCTGCCGCGGCGCCTTCCTGCGGGGCATAGGAAAACCGCAGTTTTTCAGTTTTGAGGTAAATATCATTCATATTATCTACAGGCTAATCCTTGTCGGCAAGGCCAAAAGCCGATGCAAACCCGCCCCCTACTCTCGCGCTTTCCATATACACGTCGCCCCGCAGGGGAGGATAGACCCGCTCGCCTCCACCGGCAGCCCAAGTTCGTAGCAGCAGGTATCCCCGCCCAGCAATGAGGTGGCGATATATGCCAAAGAAGAAGGCGAGAGGCCCGTCGTATAGGAGTTTATCATTACGAAGAGGGGGTCGTCGCTCAATACTCCCGCGCACAGTTTCAAAAAGCCGTATATATCGTCCTCGAGTTTCCAGACCTCGCCGGAGGGACCTCTTCCATAGGAAGGAGGGTCCATGATCAGAGCGTCGTATCTGCGGCCTCTCTTGATCTCCCGCTCGACGAACTTCGCGCAGTCGTCGACGATCCAGCGTACCGGCTTATCTTCGAGCCTTGAAGCCGCTGCGTTTTCCCTGGCTCGCGCAACCATGCCGCGTGCAGCGTCCACGTGGCAAACCTCTGCGCCCGCCGCAGTTGCGGCAAGAGTCGCGGCTCCGGTGTAGGCGAAGAGGTTGAGCAGGCTGATTTTCCGGCCCGCGCTGCTAATGGCCTCGCCAATACAATCCCAGTTGACGGCTTGTTCGGGGAAGAGGCCCGTGTGCTTGAAGTTCATAAGGCTTACGTTGAAGGTCAGGCGACCATAAGAGATTTTCCATTTGGCGGGCAGGGCAGCGAGTGTTTCTGGCGCCCGCGGCGGGTCGGCCGCAACTTCAGGCGCTCCCGGCAGTTCCGGAGCATGCGCCCCGGTTGCGCCGGTTGCCCCGGCTGCCCCGGTTGCCCCGGCTGCCCCGGTTGCCCCGGCTGCGCCGCTGATGTTGCTAGGAGCGAGGCGCTCCCATCTGCCGCCTCCGGAAGGAGAACGCTCGTAGCGCGCTTGCGCGGCTTGCCAGCCCGGGTGCTCTTTCGGCGTTTGCCAGATAACCTGCGGGTCAGGCCTTATCAGCACATGGCTGCCCCACTGCTCCAGCCTTTCGCCGCTTGAGCAGTCAAGCAGTCTGTAATCCGTCCATTTTTCGCTGTAAAGAATCATAAATTTTCCTAAAAAAACTCGCGCTTGTAGAGGAGCGCGTCCTCGTCCGGGTCTGTGTAGTAGCCCTTGCGCCGCCCGGATCGCGTGAACCCGTGCTTCTTGTACAACTGCGCGGCCGCGCCGTTGCTAGCGCGCAGCTCGAGGTAGATTGAACCCAGCCCCAGGCCTGCTGCCCACGCGACAGCAGCGCGTATAAGCGCATCGGCGGCTCCAAGGCGGCGGTACGGCTCGTCGACTGCTATTTGCAGCAGCTCGCCTTCGTCCGCTGCCCGCCGCAGGATAATAAAGCCGATAATTACAGGGGCCTGATCGCCCGCCCCGCCTGCCGCTGCCGCGACCGCAAAATATGAATCCTCGTTGTAAAGCTCGCTCAGCAGCGAGCCCTCGGACCATGGCGGAGATATTGATCCGCGCTCAATTTCCATGATGCGTGGCAGGTCTTCCTCCGACGCAGGTTCTACTCGTATCATTTCGCGTCGTGCCAGCTCTTGCCGGTATGAGCCTCCGCAAGCAGCGGCACAGACAGCTTCGCCGCGTTTTCCATTTCCGCCCGCAATATAGCGCTGACTTCCTCCGCCTCGCCCTCCGGGCACTCGGCGATGAGTTCGTCGTGCACCTGAAGGATAAGCCTGGCATTGAGCTTTGATAGCTTTTTCGATGCGTTAATCATCGCGATCTTTATTATATCGGCGGCCGATCCCTGTATGGGCATGTTCAGAGCGACGCGCTCCCCGAAAGACCTGGTGTTGTAGTTGGCGGAGGCAAGCTCGGGCAGGTAGCGGCGGCGCCCGTACAGAGTGGTGACATATCCTTGCGCGCGCGCTGTTGTCACGATGCTGCTCATGTACTCGCGCACTCCTGCGTACTTGTCAAGGTAGCTATCCATATAGGCCTTTGCCTCGCTTTGCGAGACGCCGATGTCCTGCGCCAGCGAGAAGGCGGAAATCCCGTATACGATGCCGAAGTTGACGGCTTTTGCGCGGCTCCGCAGGACGGGGGTGACGTAGCCAAGCGGCACGCCGAACACCTGCGAGGCTGTTACGGCATGGATATCTTCGCCGCTTTCGAACGCGGCGCGCATGACAGGGTCGCCCGCGATATGCGCGAGCAGCCGGAGCTCTATCTGCGAATAGTCCGCGTCGACGAGGACGTTCCCTTCGCCCGCGACGAACATCTTTCGCAGCCCGGCGCCAATCTCTTTGCGCACGGGGATGTTCTGCAGATTCGGCTCCGTTGAAGACAGCCTCCCCGTCGCCGTGACAGTCATCATAAAGCGAGTGTGTATGCGGCCGTCCGGCCCGATCACCTTCAGCAGGCCGTCGACATAGGTTGATTTCAGCTTCGTAAGTTCGCGGTAGTCCTTGATAAGCCCGATGATCGCATGCCTGCCCGCAAGATAGTCGAGCACTTCAATATTGGTGGAGTAGCCGGTTTTTGTCTTCTTGGGGGAAGGCAGTTGCAGTTTGTCGAACAGTATTGCGCCAAGCTGCTTTGTGGAGTTGATGTTGAACTCCTCGCCGGCTTGCTCGTAGATTTGCGACTCCGCCCCCGCGATGCTGCCGGAAAGGTCTTCGCCAAAAGCCCTGAGGGCTTCTTTGTCGACCAGGAAACCGGTGCTTTCCATATCCGCGAGCACGGGGCATAGGGGGAATTCTATGTCGGAGAAGAGGTCTTCGAGCTCTCCTTCTATGAGCTTATCGCCAAGCGGCCCCCTGAGCAGGCCGACCGCGTAGGCGTCATAAGCCATGTTTTTGCCTGTGTCTGCAAGCAAAGTGAGCTGGCCGCCTTCTTCCTCCTGCGTTTCCGCTGGGGTGTAGCCGCAGTAGCGCTCCGAAACGCGCGCTATGGCGTAGTTGCTTTCAGTCGGCGCGACGAGGTACGCGGCGAGCGCCGTGTCGAACACCCATCCGCCTGTGGCGTAACCTTTGTCGAGGCACGCGCGCATGATGTCTTTTACTCCGTGGCCGGCTTTTCTGACGCCGGGGCCCAACAGCGTTTTAAACGCTTCGTGATAATCCTCCGTGACGCCTCTGCGCAGCACGTGCACTTCGCCGCTGCCGGGGATTGATAGCGCGGCGACGTCAAAAAACTCCGTATCGAGGGTCAGCGCCGTGAACCTGGCTTTTTTGGCAGCGTCGACGAGGGCTGCGCAGTCTTTGGCGGTGACGACGTTGCGGACTACGGGGCCCGCTTGAGCGCCCTGGCTGTTCCCGCTTTGCTTGAGCCCGTATTTATCGATCATCTTTGCGAAACCGAGACGTTTGAGTATGTCGTACAGCAGGGCGTCGTCAGCGTCGCGGCGGAGGCATTCGTCAGGCCCGACGCCGAGCGGCGCGTCCGTGCGTATGCGCGCGAGGTCATAGGACATTTCCGCGCTTTCCCTGCCGTCTGCAAGTTTTTTGCGGAGCGTGTCCTTTATATCCAGCGTTTCGAGCTCGGCATAGATGCCGCTGACTCTGCCGAAACGCCTTACGAGGTCGAGAGCTGTTTTTTCCCCGACGCCCGCGACGCCGGGTATGTTGTCCGATGCATCCCCCATCAGCGCTTTCAGGTCAATCATCATTTCCGGGGGGAAGCCGTACTCTTCTTTGAAGGCGTCAACTGTGTAATCCAGGGTCTCCGTCTGTCCCATGCGGGTCTTTACGTGCTTGACCCGCGTGCTGCCGCTTATGAGCTGAAAGCTGTCTTTATCGCCTGTGACGATTACGCACTCCCAGCCGCGCCCGGCGCAGGCTTGCGCGAGCGTGCCGAGCAGGTCGTCGGCTTCCCAGCCTGCCAGCTCGCAGCGCGTAATGCGCATTGCGTCGAGCACGTCTTTGAGGATGGGCATCTGGACGGCGAGTTCGTCCGGCATCGCCGCGCGTTTCGCCTTGTATCCGTCGTAGCGTTTATGGCGGAACGTGGGCTCGGGCAGGTCGAACGTGACGCAGATCGCTTCGGGCTGTTCCTCGTCCGTAAGTTTGTTCAGTATCGACAGGAAGCCATAGACCGCGTTCGTGGGAGTCCCGTCGCTCGCGTTAAGCTGCCGGATGCCGTAAAATGCCCGGTTGACTATGCTGTTTCCGTCTAAAACAAGAAGTCTCATATTATGCACCAAAACTACTAACTACTAACTCCAAACTACTAACTAGACTAACTATCCATCGTCGTCGTTATCCGGTTCGCTAGCGGAAGGGGGGCTCTCCTCGCCGTGGGTTTCGCTTTCCGGGGGAAGGGAGTCCTCTACCGCAGGGGGTTCGGACGCGCTCTCAGAAGGCTGCGCAGTCTCTTCAGCCGGAGCTTCGCCTTCTTCGGCGGGCTCATTTTCCTCTTCCTCTTCTTCCTCTTCCTCGGGCGGCTCCGCCAGCCCGCCCTTGGGCGGCTTGGCCTTTGCTATCGCTACGGCTTCCGCGACGCAGTTGGCGTAGAGGTTTGCGGACGTCGGCCCGCCGATGTGGACTTTATCGCTTGTCAGCAGGTTTTGCTGAGGGCCGATCAGCGCGTTCCAGTCCGCAATCGTGACAAACGAGTATTGCGAAGGTAAACCGCGCAGGAATACAGCAGTCTTGTGAGCACCGCCCGTTCCCGCGCTGCGCCCGTCGTAGGGCGTCACGAAAACAAGCCTGTGCCCAGGTTCAAGGTCTTCTACAATACGCGTCATCAACTCCGCGTAGTTGGAGTGCGTGTTCGTGCCCAGAGCTATGACGACGCATTCGCGCAAGCTCCCGTTGTTTTGCATATTGATCATAGCCCTGTGGCCTGCGGAAATCTGGCGCGAGACCTCCGCGTCGATCACACAGCCGGGCAGAGCCTCGCGCAGAGCTGACACGGCGCCCAGGCAGACTGAGTCGCCGATGATCGTTACCCCTCCCGAAATCGACACGGGTCTGATCTGCTGCGGCAACTGCGGGGGCGTTGGCGCCGGCTGCGGCGGAGCGGGAGGCTCCGCTCCGGACTCGCCGGACTCATCAGACGGCTGCACGGTAGTAGTTGCGGATGATTGCCCTGTCTCGGGATCCGGCTCTTCGGGTTCAGATGACTCGACAGAGGGTTCTTCAGATGGAACAACGGTCGCGGCAGGGAGCAAGCCTTGCTCGAGAGGAGCTCCGGGAGTGACAGGCGTCGCGTTGACCGAGACAGCGCGACGGCCGGCGTCCTCGATGCTGCCGCGATCGACGAGTATAAACCCGGTCAGGATGCTCTCTTCGATGCTGTTCATATCGGGCGCGTCGACCATGGCGGATACGCTCAGGCCGGTAAGGCTGAGCAGGACGACAGTCAGCGCCCCCGCCGCGAGCCTGCGCCCGGTAACGGTCTTAGCGCGGGGCTTCCCGTATATTATCGGATCGACGAGATAGTAAAGCGCGGCCGACAGCGCAAGCGACGAGGCTATAGTCACAGCGGCTGCGGCGGCGCTGTTTTCGATGATGTTTGACATTACGATGAAAATCGGCCAGTGCAGGAGATATATGTAAATCGACATATCGGCGAGCGACGAGAGCGCTCGCGGTTCTTTGATGGCAGCGGGCGTCGAATCGTGCAGTGAGCGGGCGCAGTAGATGGCAGCCACGGTCAGCAGCGATGCCAGCAGAAACCCGAACTCAAACACTTCTTTGTCGTTGAATTTCAAAAATACGGATAATGCCGTGATCCCGGCAAGCGTGGCCACGAGCCCGCCGGCTGAGGTCAGAGACTTGAAAAGATTGCGTTCCCCGCCCGGCTCCCGGGCCTTGAACAGCGCAGCCGCTGCTGCGGCGGCGGACCCGATCAGGTATGGGAATGCGTGCGAGAACGTGTTGAAGTATGCGTAAGATGTGTCTACGTCTTCCTGATAGGAACTGCGCATGAAGAGGTATGAAGCCACAGCGGCTGCGGCAGAGACTGAAAGGATGCTTATAGTAAAGCACTTTACGCGGGCTTGCCCGTTTTTCGAGAAGATGAGCTTTGCAAGAAACGACGCAAGCAGGCAGAAAAACCCCCACGCCAGGTAGAAGTGGACCTCGACCGAGAGCGTCCAGGTATGCACATACAGATGAGGCAGCAACTGAGCCTCGTATGTTCCTCCGGTCCTTATCTCAAAGAAGTTGCTGACAAAGCCGACTGCGGAAGCGAACTGCTTTGTGATGCCGGCTGTGAAGTCGGGCGATATGAAAAGCGTGAGCGGAAGCGTAACGGCGATCGCGAGCAGGAGGGGCGGCAGCACCCTGGACAGGCGGCGCCCGTAGAAGGGGAGCAGCGCGAACTCGTTTTTCGCGCGGTACTGCTCGATGATGCGCATGGTGATAAGGTAGCCGGACAGCGTAAAGAAAACGTCCACGCCGAGGAACCCTCCGGGCAGCACGTCACGGAAAATATGGTATATCAGGACAAGCAAAAGCCCCAGTACCCTTATGGCGCTCAGCCACCTGACCCTGTTCGTCACTTGATTTGAACCCCCTTAGACCAGACTCCCGAAACCTTTTTCGTCCCGTCTGTTATCTCGCCGGCGCCATCGAACAACCCTTTGGCGAAACCGCCCTCATAGTACCAGCCATCCTCGCTTATATACACGCCCTGGCCGTCGTAGAACCCGACGGAAAAGTCGCCGAAATACACAACTCTGCCCTCCGGATCCGTGTACACGCCATAGCCGTCCGCAAGCCCCAGGGAAAACTCTCCCGCGTAGGCAGCGCCATCCGCGAAGACGAAGTCCCCGTAGCCGGATTGCCCGGACTCGCCCAAAAGGCCCGTGTAGGACCACAGTTCCGTCGTGAACACGTCGGTGTAGTCCTCCTGGCCGTAGGTGACTTCCCTGCCGTCGCTCAAAAAAAACGTGCCGCCGTCCGGGAGTCCATAGTCAAAGGTTCCCGCGAAACGCCACCCATCGGCGGACTCGAACTCGCCCTCACCTTCGAAGCGCCCCCCGGCGACATAGCCGGTATAGGTGCTGCCGTCGGAGAAGAGTATTTCGCAGTACCCGTCGAATTTGCCGTCGAGCAGTTGGCCGGTGTACGCAAAGCTGCGGCCGGCGTATTCTTTTTTGCTTAATACCTGCGCGCCCGGGCCGTCAAAGACGCCCAGCGCGAACAATGCGCAAATTATGACAGCGGCCGCGATTGGCGCGAAGAGCAGGCGGCCGGCTGTTTTGCTCTTGTCACGAGAGTTTTCCTTCAAGTTTACTGATCCACCTGAGAATAATAATCTGCCTCATCACCTTGCGCCCGGGTTGAACGCAAGGTGATGAACAGTTGCAACTACCCTATGCGTTACGTTCCGCCGCGCGCTCTTCGGATTCCCAGCCCCAGTCGTACTCGCCGCTGAAGACCTTGGAGTTCATGTCGTTGCTGTACATGCTGATCGCGTTGTTCGGGAAACGCTTTTCCATGCTGTGGAAGAAAACAGCGGTGCCGATTTCGGCCTCAAGGCCCTTGATCTTCTCCAGCTCTTCCCCGGTTGCCTTGAGATAGTCGAGAGTATACTTCAGGCCGCCCCTGTCGAGCAGGCAGCCGGCTTTTTGGTGGCCGGGGATGACCACTTCCGGCTTGAGCTCCTTGTCGAGCCTCTCGATGTCCGCAATCCATGCCAGGCGCTGCTGCGTGCTCACCTCGCAGGTGAATGGATGCGCGTCGTTGAAGATGACGTCGCTGCCGATCAGCGTCTTGATGGACGGGATCCATACAACGGAGTTCCACTTCAGGTCGCCCATGATATGGTCGATGACCTCGATGCGCTCGCCTTCGAGCTCGATGAACTTTTCGTCGAGCGGCAGGAGGTTCTCGCACTGCCTGCGGCACAGGTTGTTCTCCCCGATGACGTCGATCCAGTCGTCGAGCTTCGGCTGATACTGATCGGCGTACATCGGCACTTCTTCAGGCAGCATATAGCACTTGGCGTTGGGGAAGGCGCGCTCTATCTCGCCGAGCCCCCAGTAGTGGTCGGGATGCATGTGCGTCGCGAAGACTGCCTTCAGGTCGAGCCCTGTCTCCAGTATTTCGGCGATGACCCTGTAGGCGTTCGACCTCGTCCACTGCGTATCGATGAGGACGCATTCTTTTTGCCCCATGACAATGACGGAAGCGACGCAAAAGCCCGGTTCGTCGGCGAAATAGGTTTTGGTGGCGAGCTTTCCGTCGCCGTGTCTCGTAAGAATAACTTCACCCATGGTAATAATTCCCCTTTCCTTGTTTCCCGCAGCCCTTCAGGGCTGCTGGCGTTATTATAATACAAAGCTCCGGCTTTGTCTATGCTTACGTTAGGCTCGTTACGTTTGCTTCGCAAGCCTTCGATAGACCAGCGTGTACATCGTCAGGAAGCACGCCGCGCCGCCGACGAACTGCGAGATAGCCTCCGCGACGAAGACGCCGTTCGTGCCCATGCCGAGCAGCGGCAGCAGGATCGTGAGCGGCGCCGCCACGAAAGCCTTGCGTAAAAGAGAGAAGAAAATCGCGTTCTTCGACCTGCCCAGACCCAGGAAGACCCCCTGCGAGGACATCTGCAGCGACATAAAGACGAAAAGCGAAAAGTAGATGCGCATAGCCGGCCTGCCGATAGCCAGAAGCTCCGGCTCGCTGTTGAAAATCCTGATGAACATGCCGGGAGCGATCATAATCACGGCCCAAACGACAGCAGCGTACGCCACGACCAGCGAAACAGAGAACTTGATCGCGCCGCGCACCCTCTTGCCTTCGCCTGCGCCGAAGTTGTAGCTTATAACCGGCGTCGTGCCGTTCTGCACGCCCGATACGGGCATGAAAATGACCTCGCGCAAAGAGTTTATCACAGCCATCACGCCGACGTACAGATCCCCTCCGTAACGCAGCAGCGTCACGTTGCAGACGATCTGCGTCAGGGAAGTGGTGATGTTCATGAAGAAGCCCGAAAGCCCAAGCGTAAGGATCCGCCTGACCCTGCTCATGCGCAGCCTCATGCAGGAAACCTTCAGGCGCAAGACGGCCCTTCTTCCCGTCAGGAACAGCATCACCCACGCAGCCGAGCAAGACTGCGCGATAACCGTGGCGAGGGCGGCGCCTCTGACCCCCATACCAAGGGCGAAGATGAAAACAGGGTCGAGCGCGGTGTTGATCGCGGCGCCGATAGCGACGGTGAGCATCCCAACGCCTCCGAAACCCTGCGCGTTGATGAAGGGGTTCATGCCAAGCCCCAGCATCACAAAAATAGTGCCGATCGAGTAATAGGCCAGGTACTCGCCGGCATAGAGATACGTCTCGTCGCTCGCGCCGAAAAGGTAGAGGATCGGCCTGCGGAAGGCGATGACCGCCGCTGTCATAAGCGCTCCGAATATGAGCAGGACAGCGAAGGAGTTGCCCATGATGCGCTCGGCCTCGGCATCGTCGCCCTTGCCGCGCTCGATCGCGAAAAGCGGGCCGCCGCCTGTGCCGCACATCGAGGCTACGCTCATCATAATATGTATCACAGGGATCGTAATGCCGACGCCCGTCAGGGCAAGGTGCTCCGCGCCGGGCATATGACCGAGGTATATCCTGTCCACGATGCTGTAGAGAATATTGATGAGCTGCGCAAGGGTCATGGGGAGCGCAAGGCGAAGTATCGCGCTTGACACGCGCCCCTTCGAGAAATCGCCCTTGTCCGCCGGAGTCAGCCTCTCTTCCATTTGACGCCCTGCGGAGTATCCTCAAGCAAAATCCCCATATCGCCGAGCTTGCCGCGAATCTCGTCCGCCCGGGCCCAGTCCTTGGCTGCCCGCGCAGCCTGGCGTTCGGCGATCAGAACTTCAACCTCCTCGTCGATAGCTGCGCCGCCGCCTTCCGCGTAGAACAGCCCAAGCACACCCGCGAGTTCGCTCAGGATGCCCAGCGCAGCCTTGGCAAACTCTCTCGATGCTTCCGCCGAGGCCGCCAGGGTGTTGGAGTCGCGCACCATGTCGAAGATCGCGGCAATCGCATCCGCCGTGTTGAAATCGTCGTCCATAGCCTCGCAGAACCGCTCGCGCAGCGCCGGGACAGAGCCTAAAAACTCCTGTTCGGGGCCTGTTACGCTGTCAGAGCCGTTTTCCGCGAGGAACTCAAGGCTGCGCTTCGCAGTCTTCAACCTCTCCAGAGCCGCACCGGCCTGCTCGAGCACTTCGCCCGAATAGCTCAGCGGGCTGCGATAATGGCTCATCAGCATGAACATGCGGATGTTCTCGTACCCGAAAGCTTCCGCCGCGTCGCGCACGGTAAAGAAGTTCCCGAGGGATTTCGACATCTTTCTGCCATCTACGTTGATGTAGCCGTTGTGCAGCCAGTAGTTCGCGAAAGGCTTGCCGTTGCAGCTTTCAGACTGCGCGATCTCATTCTCGTGGTGGGGGAAGATCAAATCCTGGCCGCCGCAATGTATGTCAATCGTCTCGCCCAGGTACCTGCCCACCATGGCGGAGCATTCAATATGCCAGCCCGGCCGCCCGCCGCCCCAGGGGGAATCCCACGTCGGCTCGCCGGGTTTCGCGGCCTTCCACAGCGCGAAGTCCAGTGGGCTCTCCTTGACATCCGTTACCTCGACCCGCGCGCCGGCGATGAGATCGTCCGTCTGCTGGCGCGACAGCTTGCCGTAGCCGCTGAATGACAATGTCTTGAAATACACGTCGCCGCCGGCCTCGTACGCGTGCCCTTTTTCTATCAGCTTCGATATGAGCGCGATGATCTCGCCGACGTTCTCCGTCGCCTTGGGGTGCACGGAAGCCTCGCGCACGCCGAGCCCCGCCGCGTCGGCAAGGTACTCGGATATATACTTCTCCGCTATTTCGGCGCCGGTCGAGCCTTCCTCCGCGGCGCGGTTAATTATCTTGTCGTCGATATCCGTGAAGTTCTGCACGAACGTGACCTCGTAGCCCCTGTACTCCAGGTACCGGCGCAGCACGTCGAACATTATCATAGGCCGCGCGTTGCCGACGGTGATGTAGTTATATACAGTCGGCCCGCAGGCGTACATTTTAGCCTTGCCCGGTTCCAGTGGGGTGAAATCCTCTTTTTTCATGGACATCGTATTATAGAGCTTCATGTAATAGTCTTTCCCTTTCTACTTGTGAACATATTGGATAGTGCAGAGTATGCCGCGCGCATGGTGCGTCGGAGTCATTCGCCACGGAGACCCTCGACGCGCCAGCGGCCGCCCGTCATGATGCGCTCCGAATCGCAGTACATACATCGCGGCGCCGCGCCGCCGGATATAAGCTGGGGCAGGTAAAACTCCGACTGCGTGACGCAGGCCGGGTTGCAGCACATCGAGTCCACGCTGCCGCGCGGCAGGGGCGGCGCGCCCCTTGGCATGTTCGTGAGTTCGAGCAGCAGAGCCATCCTGATGAACATGCCAAACCTGGCCTGCTCGAAATACGCTGCGCGAGGGTCGCCGTCGACGTCGGGCGAAATCTCCTTCTGCCTGGGAAGGGGATGCATTATGAGCAAATCCGGCTTTGCGCCGGCGAGCATCGCTTGCGTCAGGATATACGTATCTTTCAGCCTGTCGTAATCCGCGATGTCGCTGAACCGCTCGCGCTGAACGCGCGTCATGTAAAGGACGTCGAGGCCTGCGATGGCGTCCGCGAGGCTGTCCGTCTGCACGAAGTCGTGCCCTGCGCGCTCCATGTCCGCTATCATGTAAGGCGGAAGCTGCAGGTCGGTAGGAGATATAAGCGTGTAGCTGATATCCGGGAAGCTGGCCAGCGCCTCTACGAGCGAGTGCACTGTCCTGCCGTATTTCAAGTCCCCGCACAAGCCGACGCGCAGCGAGCCGATGGCGCCGCGCTTTTCGCAGATTGTCGTCAGGTCGGCGAGGGTCTGCGTCGGATGCATATGGCTGCCGTCGCCCGCGTTGATTATCGGCACATCCGAGTAGAGCGCCGAAGCCGCGGCCGCGCCCTCCTGAGGGCTTCTGATGACGATCGTATCTGAGTAGGCGGCTGCGATCCTGATTGTGTCAGCCAGCGTCTCGCCCTTCGCGACGGATGTGCCCATAGGGTCGGAGAAGCCGAACACGGTCCCGCCGAGCCTTTGCATGGCGGACTGGAAGGAGAAGTTCGTCCTTGTGCTCGGCTCATAGAAAAGAGTCGCCAGAACCTTCCCCTTGCAGGCGTCGACGTAGTCGCCCGGCCTCGCGATTATATCGCGGCAGCGCGAGTATAAACCTTCCCACCATTCGCGGGTCATATCGCTGACATGTACAAGATCGCGCAACCGGTAACACCTCGTTTTTGACAAATATTGTAACACACAACGTATCGGCTCGACAAGAAAAAAAACGTGTGGTAAAATGTAAATGTGAATAAATGAACAGCTCGCGAAAGGAATGTACGCGATGAGAAACAAAATAGCCTCGGCAATACTGACCCTTGCGCTCTGCCTCACCCTGCTGCCTGCAGCCTCAGCCTCGGACAGCGGGAGCCGGACACTTCGCTTCGAGCAGATAATCGCGCCGCAATACGAAGACGCCGGGCGCTTTTCGGAAGGGCTGGCGGCCGTTAAAAGAAACGGCAAATGGGGATACATCGACCTGAACAACAATGTCGTCGTGAACTTCGTATACGACTGGGCGAACCCCTTCTCGGAAGGATACGCGGTCGTGGGCAGGCACGACGTGGCGCAGTATGACCACATCGACCCGGAGACAGGCGAACGCACCGACGACACCCTCGAACTCACAAAACTTGGCCGCATCGACAGGGCCGGCAACTATGCCCCGTTCCGGAACGTGCAATACTACATGGAAAGCGACGTATACGAACTGGGAGACATGACCGTATACACAAAATATTTCGACTTTTCGGGCATCCCATATTATTACAACGGATGGGTGAGCGTGAGCGACCGGGTCTTCGACACATCGGGCAACCAGTTTAAAACCGAAGATGACGAGAGATACCAGGCGACGTTCGCCCCGACTGAAGGGCTTGTCCTCGCGTCCGATTTGTATGAAGACGGCATTGTCTACCTGGATATGAACGGGAACGTGAAGATAACGCTGCCGACATATAAATACTATGACGCCGACTGGCGCGAGGTGCCCGAGCCCGACAGCAATAACTGGAAAGACATCCGGTACGGCAGATGGATAACGAGGGGCTTTGCGTTCAACCAGGGACTCGCGCTTGTGCAAGAGTACACCTATGACTTCCAAAAGGGCGAGGACACATACCGGATGGGCTTCATCGACAGGAACGGCAACTGGGCGATCAAGCCGCAGTTCGACTATTATTGGATATACGACCAGCTCGGGGAATGCAAGTCATTTTGCAGCGCGGGCCTCGCCTCGATGGGCAGGGACGGTGCGCACGGCGCGATTGACAAGACAGGCGCGACAGTCATAGACTTCAAGTACGAGGACCTCCAAATCTTCCGCGAAGGCCTCGCCGCGTTCCGCAAGGACGGCCTTTTCGGGTATGTGGACGTCGCCGGCAGCGAGGTGATACCGGCGCGCTACGAGGCGACGAGCGGATTTCACAACGGCATTGCCGTAGCCTTCGACGGGACCGGGGCCTTCCTGATAGACAGGCACGGCGATATGATCCCCGGCGCGGACGCCATCGACCCCGGGAACTACTTCGGCATGCACTCGGACGGCGCCGTCTGGGTACATACGCCCGAGGAGTACGTCACGATCGCTCAAGGCGGCCTTTTCGGGTTCGGCAAGATAACCTACACGCCGCCGCTGCCCGCAGCGGGGGAGATGGACTCCTGGGCGGTCGGCGAAGTGTTCGCTGCGATTGAGAACGGCCTGATCCCCGCGACGCTGCAGAATATGTTCAAATATAACATAACCCGCTCCGACTACAGCCTGCTCGTCGTCAGCGCTGTGTGCGCGATGCTCGGCAAGGACAAAGACGCGCTGGTGAAAGAGCGGACAGGCGAAGACATGACTGCCTGGATGCGCGCAAACCCCTTCTCTGACACCGCCGACAGCAGCGTCCTGGCAGCCTACGCGCTGGGGCTTGTGACCGGGTATACCGACGGCACGTTCAAACCGCATAACCTGATCACGCGGCAGGAAGCTGCCGTGCTCCTGTGGCGCGCGGCGGGCATACTCGGGCTAGACAACGCGAACCCTCCCGCGTCAGACTTCGCCGATCGCGACAAAATACCCGATTGGGCCTTGAAGCAAGTCGACTTTGTGCGGCATGCGGAAATAATGACCGGCACGGGCGAGAATTACTTCTCACCGCTTGGGACCTACACCCGCCAGCAGTCATACCTGACGATATGGCGACTCTTTAAGGCTTACGAGTAATGAAGGAGAAAGTTAAGGCTCTGCTGAGCGGGGGGCTCGGCGGAGAAGCGTTCAGGTACATCATTGTCGGCGGGCTGACGACGCTCATCAACTTCGGAGTCTTCGCGCTGATGACAAAAATACTGGATATCGGCGTCACAGTCAGCAATGTGACGTCGATATCCATCTCGATTTTGTTCGCGTATATCACGAATAAGCTTATCGTTTTCCGGCGCCGCTGCGATACCTGGGCGGAACTGGCGCTGGAGTGCGTCAAGTTCATAGGGTCGAGGCTTGTCACTATGGCGGTCGAAGTCGGCTGCGTGATGCTTTTCGTCGATGTATTCGGGCAAGACGAACTCATCGGCAAGGCCGAAGCGGTCGTGATAGTCGTAATCCTGAACTATGTGATAAGCAAACTCATAGTGTTTGCTACTAAGTAGCAAACACTCGCATGTCCCCGCTTTGCGGGGACGCGATGATTATATCCACGCCGTGGCGCGGGACGCGCCACATGGCGATGAACTTCATGCGCTATTATGATTTCGCAAGCTGTGACGCTGTTTCTGCGCATGAAGTTCAGGAGCCAATCTCGCGGTACATAGCCGGCGCGTCGGCCTTCGTCGCGTGCTCAGCGACGCTGACGACTTCGACCTTCAAAGTCCGCTGGCCATAGCGCAGTTCGATAATATCGCCCTGCTTCACGCTGTACGAAGCCTTGGCGGCGCGCCCGTTGACGCTCACGCGCTCGGCGTCGCAAGCCTCGTTGGCTATCGTGCGCCTCTTGATCAACCTCGATACCTTTAAGTACTTGTCAAGCCTCATATTCTACACCAAGCATTGTGCCTGTTCGGGTACCCGCTACCTTCAGGCGCTGCAATCGCATTCCTTCCGCTCGAATGCGCATCCATGCGCATACTCGCGCGCTCCGCGTCCATGCTACGCTTGCGGAATGTGATTACAGCGCCTGAACGGGGTACCAGAACAGTTTCTACACCAAGCAGCGACGCGTTTCCGCGCCGCTGTTTCGATTCGGGCTTCAGGCCACTTGTGGCTTACTTCGCGATGGCATCCTTCAGAGGTTTGCCAGCCTTGAAAATCGGAGTCCGCGTGGCCGGGATGTTGATGACTTCCTTTGTCTTTGGGTTGCGCCCCATACGCTCGGCGCGCTCCTTAACGTCAAAGATCCCAAAGCCGACAAGCTGAACCTTGTCGCCGGCGATAAGAGCGTCGGTAATAGCGTCTATCGTCGCTACGAGAGCCTTTTCGCTATCCTTTTTTGACAGCCCGGAATTAGCTGAGATTGCGCTTACGAGTTCTGATTTCTTCATGATTTTTTTGCCTCCTGATTTTTTGAATACTTTAGGGGTATATTAAAGGGGTGGGTTACCCCTCTAACTTCGCTTGCCTGTATAGGTTCTCTATTTCGATTTGCGGCAAATCGCCCAATGACGAGCCTTGTTCGCGGGCGGCGTTTTCGACCCGGGAGAAACGCGATATGAACTTGTCGCTCGCAGCCCCGAGAGCCTGCTCCGGGTCAATGTTCAGGAAACGCGCCGCGCTTACAGCGGAAAACAGCAGGTCGCCAAGCTCTTCCTCGACGCCGGCCTCCGATGCGACGGCAGCCTCGAACTCGCCAAGCTCCTCGCGCAGAGCCTCCAAAGCGCCGGATAGATCAGGCCAGTCAAACCCGGCCTTTGCAGCCTTGTCCTGTACCTTCTCCGCCCGCCAGAGCGCCGGCAGGCTTGCGGCTACGGAGCGCATAGCGTCGGAGGTCGTGGTGTGCTGCTTCTCCTCGCGCTTGATGACGTCCCAGTTTGCGAGAACCTCGCCGCTGTCCCTTGCTACAGCATCCGCGAAAACGTGCGGGTGGCGCCGTATTAGCTTTCTGCAAGCCCCGTCCGATACATCGTCGAGAGAGAAATTGCCGGACTTCTCCTCGATGTCCGAGTGGAAGACTACCTGCATGAGCACGTCGCCCAGCTCTTCCTTAAGGAGAGCCTCGTCGCCGGTATCGATCGCCTCGGCAGCCTCGTAAGCCTCCTCGAGCAGATTGCGCCGGATGCTGCCATGGGTCTGCTCAGCGTCCCAGGGGCAACCTCCCGGACTGCGCAGTAAATCAATGATCCTGCGGAGGTCCTCGACGCTGTATATCGGTTTGCTTCCAAAATCTACCATACTTTTTGCCTTTCCGCAAGACGTATATTGATTTTTTTTTCAAATGAAGGGAAAACAATTTTGGAGTGAGCCGCTATTATGGATATGTGCTTGAAATTTCTACAAATTATTCATCATTATGGAGTATCTATATAAACTAACTGTTGCCGTCGCCGTCTCCGCCGGGCAGGCCCGCAGCCTGCGCCCCCGCCGTGCGTACCCTCAGTACTCTTGCAAGCTTCTCACCCTTGGGAACCAGAGCCAGGTCTTCGGCGGTGATGACGCGCGTCAGGATGATGAGAGCGGCGTAGACTATCACACCCGCGCATATCGCCGCTCCGAGGCAAATGACGACAGCTAGCCGCCCTCCGCCGAGAGCGGAAGCGAGGAGCCTGTCCGCGAGAGCGTAAACGCCGTAAGCCGTACCCGCCATCACTGCCGTGCAGAAGAGAGGCTTGATGAAAGCGACGCCCAGCTTGGGGCGCTCCTTGATGCGCAGGCGCATGAACAGGATGTTCAAAGCCGAAATAACAGCAAAGCACGACAAGGTTCCAATCGGAGAACCGATTATCCCGACAGACGGGTTGCCCACGAGATAGTAGTCCAGTATGATCTGGACCGCGCCGCCTACCGGGTAGGTTATCATCATAATGCGCTCAAAACCGTTAGCCTGCAAAATTGCCGTCGTGACGAGCTGGAAGCATACGAAGAACGAAGCCGCGCCCAAAATCGTGAGGATAGTCGCCGTGGTCGGCCGCGAGTCCTGGAACAAAGCTGTCAGAATCGGGTTTGACAGCGCCATAATCCCGGCGGCCGCAGGAAGGGCGAGCAGGTTGACGAGCTTTATCGCGGATTGGGTGACGATCCTGGCTTCGCTTGCCTGCCTGCGCGCAAGTGCGGCGGCAATGGCCGGGACTATGCTTACAGAAACAGGCACGATCAGAGCCGTCGGCAACTGGTAAATGTTCAGGCACTTGGAATACATGCCGAAGAACTCGCTGGCTTCAAACTCCGTCAGGATAAGCCCGCGCTGCAGCCTGCCCATGACGACGCTGGAATCGATGACTGTGATGATCGACATGAACGAAGCGCCCAGCGTGATCGGCACGCACACCTTCATTAGCTGACCCAGGACGCTGCTCCCGGCGGGCAGGGCTTCCGCATCGCCGGAACTGCCGCCCGGCGCGTGAAGCGCGGTCCTGCTATCGTGTTTGCGCTTGCTCCTTATGAGAAGGGGGATGCACAGCGCAAGGCCGACAGTCACGCCCATTATCGCCCCGGCTGAGCGCACCGGCAGATCGTAGTCCCTGCGTGTGAGCCACATCGCTATGATGAGGCCTATAGCGGCTTTGCTGATGACCTCGACCACCTGCGATAGCGCGGTCGGCGCCATATGTTCAAAGCCCTGCATGTAGCCGCGGTAGACCGATATGATGCAGCCAAAGAAAACGGCGGGCGCGAGGACGCGTATCCCGGCCGCAGCCTGCGAGTTGTTCATAAAGCCCGCGAACGAGTCCGCGAAGATAAACATCACAAGCATCGCTGCGACGCCTATAGCGGCAAATGCCGGCAGCGCGACTGAGAAATATCGCTTGACCAGCCCTGAGTCGCCCCTTGCCGCCGCTGACGAAACCAGCCTTGAAAGCGCTACCGGGATGCCCGCTGTTGAAATCGTGAGCAAAAGGGTGTATATATTATATGTTGTCTGGAAATACCCGTACCCCGCGTCGCCAAGCACGCCGACCAGGGGCAGCCGGTAGACAGCGCCAATGATTTTTACAAAAATCGAGGCGGCGGCAAGGATCGCCGCGCCCTTTAGAAAACTTTGCTTTTTCTCATCCTGCTTTACTTCCTGCATAGTAACCTCGTCTTTCTGCTTTGTCACGCCCCCCATTCTACACGCGACCCGCAAAAAAATCAACCCCATTAGGCAAGACAGGGGGACGGTTCTCTTGTCTTGTTGCCGTCCATCGTCGTAGGGGCGGACGTCCTCGGCCGCCCGCAGCCCCCCCTGCACAATGCCCCCTAAAACCGTCCCCCTGTCTTGCACTACCGTTGACATAACGCCTGTGGATAACTGTGTTGATAATGTGTAAAACCCTTGAGAATCAAGCATTATTTTACAGAAACCATACATAACTGAGCACTTATGACTCAATTTTAGCGTTCAAACGAACCTTTGTTTTTCACAAAAAGGTAACATTCAATTCACAACAAGTTCACCTATTTGATGTAAAATAAGCAAAGAACAAAGAAGCTAATGAGACGAGGAGACGCAAACGATGGAGCACGATTACTACGACAACGGAAACCCGGAAGCACAGGAAGCGCAGTCCGACAGCCCCCGTACGGACGACCGACCCTGGTCGCCCTACCCGCCCACAGGCTACACAGCCCCGCCGCCCTGGCAGGCCTATCCGCCCGCGCCGCAGTACCCCGCAGGCTACGCATACCCGCCCGCGCCGCAGTACCACGCAGATTACGCATACCCTCCCGCACCGCAGTACCACGCAGGCTACGCATACCCGCCCGAGCAGCAATACCCCGCCGACCAGGCATACCCACTCACGCCGCACAGCGCCGGTACGGGTGACCGCCCCTGGTCGCCCAACCCGCCCTATCCGCCCGGCCCGCCCGCGCAGCAATACCCCGCCAATTACGCATACCCCCTTGCGCCGATTCCGCTGCGAGTGTACCCTCCCGCGCGATTGCAGCCTCCCGCCTATATGCCGCAAAAGCAAAAACGCCGCAGGATGCCAACGGCGCTCATAGTAACCCTGACAGTAGTGCTGCTGTTCGCCTCGGGCTTCGTCGGCGGCTTCCTCACGAACCGGTTCGCAAGAACCGATGACAGCGTACGCGGACCGGAAACAAGCCAGCAGGCGGAGTTCTCGCCACCGGGAGACCCGTTCAAAGGCACTGAAACTGCGCCACAGGAAACGTCCGGGCCTTCTATATCGACGGCGAACGTCGGAAGGCAAGCAATGACGATACCGGAAATAGCGGCAGCGGTCAGGCAGTCGGTAGTCGAAATAAAAACCGAGTTCATTACCAGAACCGGCTGGATGGGCAACTTTATCTACGAGGGCGCCGGCAGCGGCGTAATAATAAGCGCTGACGGATACATCGTTACAAACAACCATGTCATCAGCGGCACGGAGAGCATCACAGTAATACTGCATGACGGTACAGAGCACGAAGCGAGACTAATCGCAACCGACCCGAAAGCTGATATAGCCGTTTTGAAAATAGAAGCGGACGGCCTGATTCCCGCTGTGTTTGGAGACTCGGATGGCCTCGTGGTCGGTGAGACGGCGATCGCCATAGGCAACCCGTTGGGAGAACTGGGCGGGACGGTAACTGCCGGGATTATTTCCGCGCTGGACCGCGATATAGATGTGGACGGCGAGACGATGACGCTCCTCCAGATGGACGCCGCGGTCAACCCGGGCAACTCCGGCGGCGGCCTGTTCAACTCATTCGGCGAACTCATTGGGATAGTAAACGCGAAGTCCGGCGGCTATAACATCGAAGGGCTCGGGTTCGCGATACCGTCGAACACGGCGAAGTCAGTCATAAGCGACCTTATGGAGTACGGCTATGTGAAGGGAAGGGTCGACGCCGGGCTCGAGCTGCTTGATATACAAACGCCGCAAGCTGCCCGCGTTTACCGCATCGAGCAGCTTGGACTGTACATATATAGTTCCGTAGACGACAGGCTGCACAGGGGCGACAGGATATCATATGTCGACGGCGTCGCGATCACCTGCCTTGCGGACTTTGACTCGCTGCTAAAAACGTATCAAGCGGGGGACAAGATATCAATCTCCGTGGTTCGCAGCGGTGAGACGCTCGTAGTAGAACTGACCCTCAAAGAATGGCGCCCGTAGCAGCAAGACAGGGGGACGGTTCTCTTGTCTTGGCTTGCCAAGACAAGAGAACCGTCCCCCTGTCTTGCTCCCCGTCTTGCTTACTTGCGCTTCTTGCTCCCAACCTTGAAAATGACCAGCAGCATCAGCAGGAAATAAACGACGCAAAGACCGAGCGTCACGAACGTCATCACATCTGAAGCCTTAGCCAGCGCAACGAGCAGAAGCATCGGCGCGCCCATGACAATAGCGAAACTCGACCCCGTGACAAGCTGGTTTGCAGCCGGCGTCTTGAACTCGGGGTCGATTTCACGCACGAGCATGACCCCGGAGCTAATCGTCCCCGTCATCATGCCGTACATAGCGAGCAACCCCTCGTAATAATAACCCTTATAAACACGCTTGCAGACCCAACTGAGGTACAGCCAGGTAACGACAGTACCGCCGACGATCATCAGCAGGAAAGGCAACCAGAGACCCTTCAGATCGAGAATATCTATCGCGGCGACGCCTGCGATAATCATCAAGTCGAAGAAAAACCCCGAAATGCGGTTGAGCAGATAATTGTTCTGGTATTGGCGGGTCATCATCTTCGACTTGCGCATTTTCTTGAACATCACGCGGGTTAGGATCGCCAGCGCGGAGCCGATGATAAAGTTGAAACCCCAAAGCAAGGCGTTTATCATATCGCCGACAGCCGGCGCGTATTTATTCAGAGCCGAAGTAATGCCCCATGTAAGCAGGTAAGTCGCGAGGTAGACGATAAGCACGAGCGCCATTTGGATCGAGAACTTGTCGACAGACTCCGCTGTCGGGATCTCGTTTTCGTCCTGAAAGGCATCTACGGAAACCGAGCCCGATACTTCGGCATGGTCATGCTTTTTTACTTTGCCCTTCTTCGCGAGATAGTTGATCACAATGACGCCGACGATGCAGGCGACAAGATACCCGGCGGCCGCCAGCGAAAGCCCGAAGTTCCTGCCTTTCGCGAAACCGACCTCCTCGTACATCGAACCTATGTTATTAGCCTGGCCGGGCCCCTGGCCAAAACCCATCGGCAGAAGGATACCTGCGGCTTTGAACATATCTTTCATCACCGTGTACGCAAGCCCGATTGACACTATCAGCCCGATGACAGCCTGGATAGTATATGAGCCAATGATGATTGCGCCGCTCCTGATGCTCGTGGAGCTGCCTTCGCCCTCCTCAATCTTGTCGGGTATGCGCAGCGACATAGCAATGAACCCGAGCGCTATGCCATGGTACACCAGGATTTCAAGGAACTCCCCGCTGAACTTGTAGCCGAGCGCCCTGGCTATGAAGAGGATAAATCCCCCCAGAACGGCTGTCGGCATGAGCGAGTTCCTGATGAACCGGATTTTCCTGCGCAGAAAGTTTGAGAGCAATAGAACGATCGCTATAGTGCCCATCTGTACTATGATATTCCACAGGCTGACGTTCGTGTTTGAGTAATCCATTTCTAACGATCACTCCTTTCGATGTTTTGGAGCCTTGGACAAAACTCCCGCCATCATCTAAGCGCTGCCTCACAACCCGCGCAAATGCGCGCTGCCGAGAACAGCCTTCAAGACGCGAGACGAACTGACAGCAAGATTCCTTAAACTGAGCGCGCCGCTATTCAGATCCCTCTTCAACTCCCTGAGATACTCGCCGCCGCCCGGCATGATCAAATCGTTGCCGGCCTTGATCGCCGCCCCGCTGCCCGCGAGCCCCTTCCCGGTAGAGAACCAATCAGTCATGACAACGCCGTCAAAGCCCCACTCGTCCCGCAGCACCGCAGTGCAAAGATCATAGCTGTTCGGGGTGTAGACGCCGTTGATCTTGTTATAGCTTGTCATAAGAGCCTTTGCGCCGCCCCTTGCCACAGCGATGCGAAAACCCTTCAGATAGATTTCGCGCAAGACGCGCTCGCTCATTACGCTGTCGGACTTGTTGCGGTTAGTCTCCTGGTTATTGGCAGCGAAATGCTTTATTGTGACATAGCAGCCATCATGGCTCTGCACGCCGCGAATGACCGCCGCAGCGATGCTCCCGGTAAGCAAAGGATCCTCGCTGAAGTATTCGAAATTACGCCCGCAAAGAGGGTTGCGCTGAATATTCATCCCCGGGGCAAGCCAGAAAGCGACGCCGTACTCAACCATCTCCGTGCCGATAGCATCGCCTATTCTTTCCATCAGAGCAACATCCCAGGTCTGCGCCAGCGCGGTGCCGACAGGGAAGGCCGAAGCATATTGATAGAGCAGCTCACCCTTATCGGGATTGCCGTACATGAACATTTTTACAACTTTCGGCATGCTGTCGAGCAGGCGCATTGCAGTATCGACCGGCTTGACAGACCCGCTCACGCTCCGGACGGAAGTCTTCTGCAGACGCAGCCCTGCAGGGCCGTCGCAAAGAGCAGCGTTGGGCACGCCCTTATGCTCGAGCAGGGAAGTCGTATGAGCGGCGGCGCCCGGGACTTTGAAGCGGGACTTGCCTCCGAGCATGCCCGTGCCCAGTACGAGGCTCAGCCTGTCCGCCGTCGAAAGCTTCTCCATAATCGCGTCGATTTCCGGGCCGGACTCCGCGACGGGGGAGGGGTAGTCGTGTTTCACGGTAACAAAAACAGCATAGCTCAGCGAAAGGCGGGGAACGCTGTCCGGGACGTAAGGCACCTCGGGCACAAAAGCATGGATTTCCTCGATGGCCTGCGCGGGGGAGCAGATATTCCTGCAAACCTCGGTCGTCACTGTCTCATCGAGCATAATAAGCGCCGCGATGCGCGTATCCATGGAGTTGCCGCCTATGCGGACGATATATGCGCCTCGCTCAAGGATGAAGGAAGCGGCATCGGTATCGTACCCTGCTATGTCCCTGAAATCGAAGCTGAGCTCGAGCTCACCGGAAGCCCCGGGCTCGAGAACGCCTGTCTTCGCGAACGCCGCAAGGCTCTGATACTCCCTCTCCAGCCTGCCGCTCGGCGCGCTAACGTATAACTGTACGGTTTTCCTCCCGGCGAACCTCCCGCCTATGTTCGTAACGCGGACCGCCGCAGTTAAAACCGACCCGTCCAGCCTGAGGCCTGCAGGCTCGATATCGAACTGCGTGTAGCTCAGCCCGTAGCCCATGCAATAGGCCGGCTTGACTCCGAACGAGTCGAAGTAACGGTAGCCGACGTAGATGCCTTCCTTGTATTCCTCGTGATCAGTGCGCCCGTTCAGGTAGCTGTACTCCATTGCGTTCGGGATATCGGTGTACTTGCGCGGCCAGGTCGCGCTCAAGCAACCCGAAGGCGTAACGGCGCCGGTAATGACATCCGCGAACGCGCTGCCGCCCTCCATGCCCTGCTGGCAAAAGTAAAGCACCGCGTTTATCCCATCGATGCCGTCCAGCGCGCTCAAATCCATAGGCGCGCCCGAGTTGATGACGAGGATAGTTTTCGTATATGAGGAGGCGACTGCCTTGAGGTTTTCGATCTCATCAGGCGCAAGCGCAAAATCGTGGCTGTCGAGCTTGCGATCCGAACACTCGCCCGCCTGCCTCGCAATCACGTATATGCAAATATCCCCGCCGGCCGCAATATCAGCCTGTGTTATGCTCCTGCCAAAAGGGTAGTGAAACCCTTCGGCCATAAAATTAATCCGGTCGTCCGCGCTGCTGCGCCGAGCCTTGCTCAGAAGCTCGTGATAGTACGTTTCATGCTCCAGGCTCAGCAGCGTTTCGTACTCCCGCAGCCACTTGTCGGTGGTGATGCTGAACCCGGCTTCCTTCAGACCCTGCTCGATGGAGACGGAGTAGCGCTCATTCACCTCTCCGCTGCCTGTCCCGCCCTTGATAGTCGTCGCCGCTCCCGCGCCGAACAGAGCGACAGGGCATGGCGCGACCGGCAACGCGCCATCGTTGTACAGCAGCACAATGCTGCCTGCAGCCGCTTCCCGCGCGAGCGCTCTGTTATCAGCTTCGCGCTGCGAAACCCCGTTATCGGGTTTTGCCTTTGTCACCGCTTTCATAGAAAATCCCCTTTGCAAGATGTCTTTTCAAAACTATATGTTTCGTGGTATGATGTAGCAAGGCTCCTGGAGCCATTGTATCACAAAAATCATCACTTAGGAATAATGGAAGGAGATCCGGAATGATAGTATACGAAAAACCGGGACCGGTAAATACTGATGAAACCTGCCGCATAGGTATCAGCAAAGCGAAGGAAATCGGCGCAGTGATAGTATCGGCAACGACGGAGGGCACATCCGGGGCGCGCCTGTGCGAAATGGCGCGGGAAATGGGCTTTGAAGGGGAAATCGTCATCGTCGCGAGCGCGTTTGGCTCCAGAGAGCCGGGAGTGCAATTGCTGAAAGAAGAACACAAAGCTGCTATGCTGTCCAGCGGAGCCCGCCTGGTCACAGCCGCGCATGCGCTGTCCGGAGCCGAGCGCGCGCTGAGCACAAAGTTCGGCGGCGTCTATCCGGTGGAAATCATAGCCAACTCGCTGCGTATGCTGAGCCAGGGGATAAAGGTAGTCGTCGAGATAGGCAGTATGGCGCTTGACGCCGGCGCGATCGGGTACGGCCCGGATATCGTCTGCATGGGCGGATCGGGCAGGGGGCTCGACACCGCGGTCGTTATGAAAGCGGCGCACGCGAACAAAATCTTTGAAACGAACATACACGAGGTACTCTGCCTGCCGTACTGAAAAATGTCGTTTCCGTTCGGGTTCCTACCTTCGGGTGCTTCATTTCATAGTCGGACTCGACACGCCCCCTACCAACCTTCGTCCATTAACCGCTTCTGCAGCGTGTAAAGCCTAGCCTTGCGCTCGGCGTAGTCGGGCAGCATGCTGCCGACGATGGACCAGAACTGCTCCGAATGGTTCATCTCCTTTAGGTGCGCCAGTTCGTGGACGACGACATAGTCGATGACATCGTCGTCCGCCATGACCAGATGCCACGAAAAATTGACGCTCCTGTTCGTTGAGCAACTGCCCCAGCGCTTTTTCGCGCCGTTGATCTTGACGGAAGTCGGCGATACGTGCATCTTAAAAACATAGTCATAGACTCTATCGGTGAGGTCTCGCTTTGCAAGCAAGCGGTATATCTGGATGCAGGCGCCTATTACATGCTCAGGGGGAAGGCCGGGCGGCATGAAGAAAGCATCGTCATCGAAACCGACAGTATTGCCCGGTATCGCGACGATCGGGTACTCCGCTCCGCGATAGAGGACTTTATCGCCGTAATCCAGCGAGAAAGCCTCCCGCTTAGCCAGCCTCTCGCCGGTTTCCGCGACCTTGTCGCGAATCCAGCTATCCTTCTCGGTTACGAAACGGTCAATCTCGCTCTTGGGCATCCGCAGCGGCGCGCGCACCTCGACGGCCCCGTCGCGCACGTAGATAGCGACCGACTTGCGACTTGAACGATTGAGAGTATACTCTATCAAACAAACAACCCTTTTCACTATTACTCTATGGTTTGCCCGACAAAACCGCGTCTGACGATTTTTGTGTGATTTTTTCGTCAGGCGAGTCTAATATGTTGCGGTAATACTATGTGTATTACCCAACATATTGGGCGAAGTCTGGCGGGAAAAGCGCCAAAAAGAGGCGGGCGTGCTTTTGTCGGGGGGACCCTTCTTAAACCCAATGTAAAAACAAACA
>Ga0082212_10002054_pt1 | contig 29605 bp, 33 predicted proteins | sample TergutNt197P3_FD_71548 | JGI IMG/M metagenome (GOLD analysis project Ga0082212, IMG submission 71548) | Neocapritermes taracua P3 segment gut microbial communities from Petit-Saut dam, French Guiana - Nt197 P3 | ecosystem: Host-associated > Arthropoda: Insects > Digestive system > Gut ...
GTACAAGGAGCTAAAGCTATAGGTTTTACTAAAGCATCATATGCACCAATTGCTGGTTTATCTTTTTCTACCCATCCAATTTCACCAATTCTTTTCATTGCCAATCCTTTCATTTTTATCACCGAATAACACAATTATACAACATATCAAATTTTATCACATATAAACAAATACGAATAACTAGAACATAATATTGAAACTATTGGAAAATAATAATTGATATTTATTAGAAAATAATACTGAAAACAATAAACGTATTAATAACTATTAGAATAATTTTATTACTAACCTTATATAGACATTTTATTACTAGTTTTAATAAATTTAATATGAATGTATTACATTGTTTTTTAAGACTAATAATAGTGCTATTATTGATTAAATATTATGATAGTTATTTTAATAATATCAACTGAGAAATATAATATATTCTAATATTCTCTCTCTGAATGAATGTCCATACTATTAAAAGCAACAGAATTATGATATGTTATATCAATAAAAAAAAAGAAAATAATATAACTTGTTTGTGTGATTCTGTTAAATTTTTATCCGAAACTTTAATACTAGACAATCTTAAAAAAAATAATTTAATGAAAAATTAACCCTTGTTTAAATAAAATATGAATATGACAAATTTTAGAACTTAATCATTAACATTATTTTAAATCAATGCCTACAATACAATTATATTTTTTGTATTTCCTAGTACTATCATTAGTATATATTAAAATATAGTAAGAGTATATAAATAATTTTCTACTTGATTTTAAATATTTGATTCATGTAAAAATATCAACGTTTTTTAATATCTCCAAAATCAATAAAACTAATGTTATAAACGATTTTATTAAAAATACGTTAAAATAAAAATATTTTTATTAGTATCTTTTTAGTATAATGAGATAATTTCTTTAGCTTTTATTTAATTTCTATAAACTCGAAACGTTTCTCAATTTTCAATCTTTTCAATATTTAATCTTTCAATTAGAAAGTAATCAAATTAATTTTTGTTTATATAATAATGTATTTAATTTATTAAACTTAATTCATCTTGAAAATCATTTCCATTAATGCCTTTGATTACTTTATCAAATAGTTTGATGAAAATCTATTTTTTAAAAAAATGGATATTGGATGAAATTTGAATTATCTTAATAATAAATATAATAAATTGAAAATATATGAGAACTCTTAATAAATATTAAGATATTTATTTTTATAAAATTATTATATAATAATATATATTATAAATAAAAATTTAAGACATTTATTTAAAAAAAAATATAATTGAATATATATATTATAAATAAAAATTTAAGACATTTATTTTAAAAAAAAAATATAATTGAATATATATATTATAAATAAAAATTTAAGACATTTATTTTTATAAAAAAATTATAATAAATTTATATATTTATAAAAAAATAATTATAAAAATACTAAAGAAATGATAATGAGAATATAAAGAATAATAAAAAAACTATAAAAAAACAATGATGAAATTTATAGTTATTAATGAAACTAAGGAAAAAAGATGATGGAAATTCAAAATCTCACAAAAGAAATAAGGGATAAATATCTTGAAAGAATGAAAGTAAGACCTCCTGAAAAGTTAGTTGCCAGTTGGTACCAAGAAGACCTACTTTATGCTGGAGCTGGAAAGAGTCTATTTATAATCATCCCCACACCAGGATGTTCATGGGCATTATCTGATTCTGGAGGATGTACAATGTGTAGTTATATTTCAGATTGTACATTAGAACCAATAGATTCAGATTTGATTATACAACTCTTTGAAGAACAGTTAAAAAAGCATATTGATGATATAAAATTAGATGGGAAAAATATGCCTATAGCTATTAAAATATTCGTATCCGGGAGCTTTTTAAATCCAAATGAACTTCAAAAAAAAGCTAGGGATAAAATATTAAATATAGTAGCCAATATTAATGAAATAAAAGAGATTATTGTTGAATCCCGACCAGAATATGTGAGTGAAGAAGTTCTTGAAGAAATATTTACAATTATAGGTGAAAAACTATTCGAAGTCAGTATTGGTTTAGAATCCAAAAATGATTTCATTAGAGAAGAAAAAATAAATAAAGGATTCACAAAAAAAGATTTTGAAAATGCCATAAAGACAATCGCTAAAATAAATAATAAAGAAAATAACAAGTATACTGCAAAAACCAAAGCATATATCCTTGTAAAACCTATACTAACTTCAGAAAAAGAAGCTATTGATGAAGCTATAGCTACTGCAAAATACTGTGAAAGTGTTGGAGTTAATAGAGTTTCATTTTGTCCAGCTACAATACATAGAGGAACTTTAATAGAATTATTTTGGAGAAAAGGTTCCTATAGACCCCCATGGATATGGAGTGTTGTTGAAATTATAAATATTACTAGAAAAAATCTATCTATTCCTGCATTTATGGATACCTCAGGATTTGGATCTAGAAGAGGTCCATATAACTGTAAAAAATGTAACAAGGATCTTAAACATAATATAATTGATTCAAATATTAAACAAGTTCCTATTAAAAACTATGATTGTCCATGTAAAAATGAATGGATATCTGAAATAAAATCATCAGTATTGAATAAATCCAAAACAAAAACTAAACATTTGCCATTAATTTAATTAAATTAGCTATTAAATAATTTATAAAAAAAATAAAATATAAAAAAATAAAAATAAGAATAGCAAATAATTAAATAAACTATAACTAAATAAATTATAAAAAAAATAAACTATAAAAAAATAAAAATAATTCATAGAAAATAATTAAATAAACTATAAAAAAATAAAAATAATTCATAGAAAATAATTAAATAAACTATAACTAAATAAATTATAAAAAAAATAAACTATAAAAAAATAAAAATATTATAGTTAATTAATTAAATATATAAATTAATGAGAAACGAAACGTGGTCAAAAGCCTAAATTTCTTATCAAAACTATCAAAAAATCCTTTGTTTAAGAAATAAAGAAAATTTTTTTCTTATAAAATGAGTTTTGCCTAAGTCTCGAAACTCATAAAAAAATGATTAATATTTGAAATAATTAAATTATTGCTTTTTAATTGCTTCCCAAACCATTTCTACATTAGCATTTATAATTTCATCAAATAATAAATTTGGTTGATTCAACCATAAATCTACATAACCTTTTAATGAAGTTTGAATAAATATATTTAATGACTTTATATCAATATCATCTCTTATTTCTTTGTTTTCAACAGCTTCTTGAATCATTTCATTGTAAAAACCAAATAAGTCATCATGCATTTCATGGAATAGATGTCTAATTTGAGGATACTGATGATAAATACTCATAAGCAGTATGAAATAGTCTTTGTAATTAAAACTAGGTAAAGTTGAACTATACATCCCAATTTCTTCTTTGTTAAAAGAAGTAGATTTATAATGAAAAATAAAGTGTAATTTTTCCTTAAAAGAACAATTTGTATTCATTATTGCATGTTTAAATCCCTGAAAATTGTTTAAAAGATACCTATTTACCATAAATTCTAAAATTTCAGTTTTATCTTTGAAATGATAATAAATTGATCCTGCTGCGAGGCCAGATTCTTCTTGAATTTGCTTTATTGATACTCTGTCAAAACCATTTTTTAATGATAATAAAAATGCTACTTCCACTATTTTATCTCTATTTGTACTGTTACTCATAATAAAAACCCCTAAAATCTTTGTGACAATATAGTACTATTTAAATTAGATAATCCATCATAATACCAATATCAAAATTTTTAAAAATTAATCTAAATAGTTCTTTTGATAAAAAATTTAGATTTGTAGTGAACGAACAATAGTTCAATAGAATAATTGTGTTTAATTTGTATATAAAGCTACCTATAATGAACGTTCAATAGAAATAAGAAATTTTAATAATTATATTTGAATAGAATTAATTTGAGGCTATTAACAAAATACAAAAGAATATATAATTATAAATCAAATAATTAAAATATTAATACCTATAGATTTAATTAAAATATTAATACCTATAGATTTAATTAAAATATTAATACCTATAGATTTAATTAAAATATTAAATACCTATAGATTTAATTAAAATCGTATATATTAGTGATGTTTATAAAAAATAAATTTTAAAAATTATGATTTGCACTATGGAGGTTTAAAATGAAAAAATCAATGATTAGTATTTTAGCAATAATATTGGGACTTATCATAATAGTATTTCCAGTTTTAGGAATAATTGGTGCTCAAGCTATTATAGGAGTTGCAGTACTTTTAATGGGTGTTTTTTTATTAATAAGTGGAATATCAGAAATAGATTATAGTCCTAAAAAGAGCATAGTTACATTAATCCTCGGAGTTGCGATACTGATTCTTGGATTGCTTTTATTGTTTAGCCCAGAAATATTTGTTTATTTAGCTGGATTAACAATATATTTAGCTGGGATATTACTCATATTTGTTGGACTTATTACATTAATAGGAAATAGAAACAGCAAATTTGGTTTTTGGAGTGGAGTTGTTGGAATAGTTTTAGGCATTATCTATATAACACTTGGAAGCATAATAGAGCATAATCCTACAATTTTAGGTGCATTACTTGGTATTTGGTTAGTATTAACTGGAATACTTAGATTTGGAGAAAATTGATTTATTTTATTATTTAATAATTAATATAATTTTTTTATATTATTTTATTAATTAATATTATTTTATTTAAGTTTTAGTTATAATGGTAGTTTATAATGTTATAATAAACTATATAACTACTTTATAATTAATATTATTTTATATTACTTTATAATAAATATTATAATTATTAAAAATTATTTTTATATTACTTTTATTTTTTTAAATATTATAATTTTAAATTATTTTTATATAAAAACTAAAAATAAAAAAATAATAGTATAAAAAGAAGAAAATAGACAAAATTTAATGATATATATAATTATATTAAAGATTTTGTTCTATATAAAAAAGAGATAACAATCTACTTGTGATAACAATGATAGGGATAAGTGCTGATTTTGACCCAGTACACCTTGGACATGTGAAATTAATTGAAAAAGGAAGAGAAATAGCTGATGAAACTGGGGACGATGTAAGCATATATTTAAACAAAGGTTTTAGTGCAAATCATGCCCCATTTTTTACTTCCTATGAAGCACGGCGGGATATGGCTTTAGCTGCTGGAGCAGATAAAGTAATTCCGATTGAAGGACTTCACCATAAATTAACATTAGCCTATAGTGTTCCAATAAGAATCGCTATGATGATAGAAGATGGAGTAGTAGATTATGTAGATGCAGCAAATGTATCTACTCCTGAAATTGTTAAGTATGCACAAAAATTTGTAAAACAAGGAATATTTGTTGGAATTCCAAGAGATCTTCCTAACCGTAATGTTATAAGATGGTTTGCTGTTAATGAATTTTTAAAGGAAAAATATAATCGAAATATGAAGTTTCATATCATACCAGAATTAGAATTCAATGGAAAGATTTCTGGAAGAGAAATTAGAAAATCTATTATTGAAAATAATATGGAAATCCCAGAAGAAATAAAAGAATTACTTCCAAAATCAACTACAAAAATTCTCAAAAAAGAAATAAAAAAGGGTAACATTCCAAAAGAAAGAAATTGGGAAAGTATAAATAAAAGAATGAATACTTGTTCACGCCCAAATCTTATGAAATTAGCTTACCTAAATGGAAATGCTATTAATGAAATAGTGAAAGGAAGAGTTTATAGAGATGAAGAGTCTGTGTGGGCAACTTTCAGAAGGGCAGGTTATGGACCAGTTCTTACTAGATTAGCTATTAGTGCTATAGAAGAAAATGTAACAAGAGAAGAAGTTGTAGATTTAATGAGGTTTTATGAAAAAAAAGGAGTTATTCCACATGAACAAAGTGTTAAAAAGGTAATCGAAAGATCTTATTATGTAGCCACACAATGTGCAAGTGGTGAGGAAGCTAGCATAGCTAATGAAACATTTAGAACTAATCCAGATATATCTTTAGATGATGTTCCATTATCTTTCAATGCAGGTTTATATCTTACAAAATTTGAAACAAAATTACTTAATAAAAAATTAGATTTTAGTAAAAAACAAGAAAAAAAAGATACATTAAATCCAAAAGAATTAATTCCTCAAATATACATAGACAAGGATGGGAAACTTTCTTGTGAAATTAAAGTAGACAAAAAGAAAATCAAAACTAATTTAAAACTTCCACGTATAGAAGTTACTTATCTTAGATATATATTAGATTCACATTTTATTCCAGTATCTGCCAATATAATAAAAACTAAGTCTGGTTTTAGAATAAAAATTCTTATTAATAACAAACCTCCTCTTTAATAATATCCTTAATAAAATGAAAAATCAGTATTGCAGCTATTAAATGTCATTTTGTAATTATATTACCATTTTGACATTAAATATTCTTATAACTATTAAATACTATTCTAACTATTAAATATCCTTTTAACTATTAAATATTCTTATAACTATTAAATACTATTTTAACTATTAAATATTCTTATAACTATTAAATACTATTTTAACTATTAAATATTCTTATAACTATTAAATACTATTTTAACTATTGAAAATCCTTAAATTTATTTCTAGTGGCTTCGACAAAAGTAAAATCTGTTCCCAAATCTTTATCATACATTTTTAAAAACTCTAAAATTTCATCCATTTCTTGAAATTTTCTTTCATGAGATTTAGTTAAGTTATCTATGCGAGATATAGTTTGTTTTTCAAAATTTTCTCCTTCTGTACTGATTAAAGATTCAAATAGCTCTTTAGTCATATTCATACTTTCAGAAATATTAAAAACTTCGTAAAGTAGGGCTGTGACTCCTTTAGTATATATACTTCTAAGCATCTTTATATATGTAGCATCCACAACATTTTTACTAATAACTCGAATATTTAAACCATAATCATTTAAAATTTTTAATTGGCTAGCATTTTCTCCAGAAACACATATTGGAGATATTGTAGAGTTTATACTTCCCATGATCGATCCTTTAATAAAATTAGTATTGATTTTTTGATGATTTAGATAAGTATTGTTATTACTATAATTACTAGTATAAAAACTGCCATATTTATTAGTATTATTAAAGATACTGTTTATTTCTAAAGTTGTTTTTGGAGAAACATTATTTAAGTCTAAAAATATTCCATTAACTAATGGACCATATTTTTTAGCTACAGATACTGCTTCATAAGGAACGGTAGCAGAAATTAAAATATCCGATTCCATAGCCACTTCTTCAAAACTATCCCGTAAGGTAGCTAATGAATTTTCAGCTATCTTTTTTGTTTTTTCACTTCTACCTTCTGTAGAACTTATTACTTCAATAATATTGTCATGAATCCTTTTATTTAAAAGATTTCTTGTTAATTTTGAAGCTACTTCCCCAAATCCAATAAATCCTACTTTCAATTTAACACCAAAGTTCAGCTATTAAAGTTCTATTGAATATTATCTTTAAATATGTATTATTATTTATATTATTATATTATTTTTTCTTTTATTTTTTTTAATATTAATAATTAATAATATTAATTTTTTATATATAGCATATTACTTAAAGTTTGCAACACTTTATATATAAATAACAGTTGCAAATATTTGGTAATTAACTATATAATTATATAATTAAATTTAAAAAAAGATAAAGATATATTATAAAAAAATATTATTATTATAAAAAAATTAACAATGAATATAATATTATAAAAAATAAAATAAAATAAAATTATAACTTCAAAAGAACATTTTCTTTTTCATCAACACCAATATCTTTAGATATTGCACTGCATTTAACACAAAGAAGAGAAAAAACATCTTTTTTATCAAGATTAATCTCAGTTAAACCTTCATAATTCCCAAGGCCCTTGGATATTATAAAATCTGATGAATCAAAAATCTTTTGAAAATCTTTTGATGCTTCTTCATAGATTATTCCTACAGAATCAGTACCCAGTGTTGTAAGTCTCGCAATTTTATCTAATCCAATATCTAAAGCATCTTCAATACATGCATCATTAAGGATAGGATTTTCTTTAAGGACAACTGTAACATCCAAACCAAAATCATTTAATTTTTCTATAAATAATTTATCAAAAACTATTTCACCAGTATTATCAGCTAAAAAGAGAACTTTCTTATGATTTGAGATGGCTTTTTTAAGTTGATTTATATGATTAATAGCTAATTCTTTATTAAGATTTTCAAAAATAAGTTCCTGAGGATTGAAATCAAGACCTAATGCTCCAAAATCTAGTATATTCCCTACAATAGCTATTTTAACATAATTTTCAAGAGAATTATCTTTTTCGAGAAGTTTTTCAACTGTTGGGAGAAATTTTAAAGCTATTTCATTACCAATTATCTTTTCTTTTGAATATGGATCATTACAATTAGTCTTCTGCTTAATCATTCTATGGATAGCTGAGCCTAATTTATTAGAAGAAGCACCTTGAGTATAATTTAAAGCCAAAAATTTAAAAATATCACCCATAAGATTAATTTTTAACTCATCATCATCTGTAGCTAAATCCATAGCTTCCCTAGCTTGACGAAGAAAACAAGCCCCACATTCATAATAAACTTTCATCCTTCATCCACCATAAATTATTTGAATCAGCTGAATCTCGTCACCATCTTGGATTTTTTCATCTTCTATAACAATATCTCCATTTTTTTTAGCTACAATTGTTTCTGAGGATAAATCCATTTGCTCAAGAATATCTTTTATAGAGACATTATCATTATCAAGAGATTTAATCTCATTTTTATTATTAAATATAAGTTTAAATTTCATTTTATCATCTATATATTATAAATAATTATTAAACATAAATTAATTTTATCCTATATATATTACAAATAAGTATTAAACATAAATTAAAATTAATTTTATCCTATATATATTACAAATAAGTATTAAACATAAATTAAAATTAATTTTATCCTATATATATTACAAATAAGTATTAAACATAAATTAAAATTAATTTTATCCTATATATTATAAATAAGTATTAAATATGAATTTAAATTAATTTTATCTCCAATATTGCACATAATTACTTTTTATCTAACTCTTCTAAAAATGTGCATACTCTACATATCTCATTAGAAGAAGGTTCACCACAAACAGTACACCTTTCAAATTTGAATTCAGTTGAATATTCTTTTTTTAAAGCTTTTTTAATCTTTTCAAATCCACTAAGTGTGGAGTACATTATAGTCGGATGATCTTTAGAAAGTTTCTTGATTATCTCACCAACTTCTCCCCTAAAAGACTCTTGAGAATAAGGACACCCTGCAAAATGAACTTCAAGCTCCCGAGCTATTGCATATAAACCAATCTCTTTTTCTGGAATTTCACGAAGAGGTTTTATCTTTGGAGTGAAAAGAGGGCTTTTAGAATCAGTTATAGATCCAATTTTACCTAAATTATCAATATTTCCTTCCAAATAATTCATAAGTATTGCCTGAGTTTCATCATCAAGATTATGGCCTGTAGCTATTTTAGTTGCTCCAAAATCACGAGCTGCCCTGTTTATTATCCAACGGCGAAATACTCCACAGTAAGTACAAGACCCTCTATGATTTGGATTTTTCATAATCTCATCAAGAGTAATACCATAGGATTCTTTAAATGAAACTACTTTATGTTCAATTCCTAATCGTTTCACATGGCGAATAGCTATATCGACCCCATCACTTCGATAGCCAACTATTCCTTCATCTACAGTTACTGCACAAATTTCTATTATATTCATCTGACGAAAAGTATCCAGAATATCTAGAAGAGTTACACTATCTTTACCTCCAGAAAGTGCAACAAGAACTTTATCTCCTTTTTCAAGAAGTTTTTCTTTTTTTATTGTTTTTATTACTTTCTTTTGAATACTTTCAATAAAACAATCTTCACATAAAACTTGACCAGACTGTTTTCGCCTTATAACTATTTTAGGATTTCCACATTTTGTACAATTTTCCATGGTTAATTCACACACTATTTAAAACATTTATTCAGAAAGTTTTAAATTTTTATAATCTTATTTTTAATTATTTTTCATTAAAATAATTTAAATTAATAATTATAATAATTAATAATATTTTTAATTAATTTCATTTAAATAATTTAAATTAATAATTATAATAATTAATAATATTTTTAATTAATTTCATTAAAATAATTTAAATTAATAATTATAATAGTTAATAATATTTTTAATTTTATTTAATAAGCTTTTAAAACTGAATAATATATATAATATAAAAATATATTTTTGTTAAAAATTATAATAAATGTATCTATAAAATTTGATATATGAAAATATAAATATAAAATATATATATATATATATATATATAAATAAATAAATATATAGATATATATAAATAAATATATATAAAAATATATAAAATATAAATTTTTTTATATATTAAAAATATTATAATAAAAAAAGAATTTAAAAAAATTAAATAAATAATAATATAATAATTAATGATAATATATTGATTAAATAATAATATAAATGATTAAACGATAATATGAATAAAATAACTCTAGGAATCATTATAATAATAGTTTTAATATGTGGATTAGCTATTTATTTTACTTTTAATAATAATGATATTGATAATAATATTAATAATAATGATTCAAATAACAATACTAAAATTAATTATAAAATTGAATTAAAAGGTGAAAAAACTATTATTAACGGATTAACTACCATGATGCCTGAAAGATATACTAATGGAACTATAAAAAAAAGTTCTGGAATTGAAACTTATGGAAAATATAACGATGATAGTATTTATATTACTGTTTATGATGATTCTCAAGATGGAAATAAAGTTTATCAAGGAGATATAGATTATTTTGCATATGGAATAGCCAATAAAGACAATAATCCAAAAAGAGAAAATATTACAATAGCTAATCACAGTATCCTATATGTTAATCAACATTCTAATACTCGAGGAGAATATAGGTTGGTTTTTTTTGAAGTAAATGGAAAAAAAGTTCTTATTGAATGGTTGGGTGATGAAGTTATCTTGGATATTGAAAATATAATATATGGATTTTATGAATTGAATTAAACTTACATTAATTAAACAATAATCTGGAATCAGTTGAATAATTGATAATATATTAAATAAGAATTGATAATATAATTTTCGTGATAATATGTCTATTGAAAAAAGTATTGAACTTTATGAAATTATGATAAAAAATCTTGAAAAATCAGGTTTTGGAGATGAACAAGTCCAAGTTTATAAAGAAATAATTGAGTTTACTAAAGATTGTCCAACAGCAATAGAAGCTAATAAAAAACTTAAATCCTCAAAATACTATCTTGCTCCAACAATTGCATTAATGAAAGATAGATTTGAAACTTTTAAAAAAGCTAACTTAGCAATTGAAATGGAAGAGATAGCTAAAGTTTATGATGATAAAATTAAAGAGATTGAAACAAATCCTAATACTACCTATGAAACAGGTTATGAACAAAAAGCTAATGGACTTTGGGCAAAGCACGAAGACAAACTATATGCCTTTTCAAATATTTACAAGTCTTACATAACTTTTCTTGCAAGTGATGATGAAGATTACCAATTAGCCCATAAAGACTTAGTCAATACCTTTCAAAACTTAATCTCTGTTAATGGAGATTTTTTAGAATTATCAAATGATAAGAAGTTTAGAGATATACTTCCAATAAATGACAAAGATTACAATGATTTTATTAAGAATACTCCAATTTACATTAAGTCTCCTCCAGATTTCAATCAAGTAGATGATAAAGAGATAAATAGAGTTTATGAAAAACTTAAAGAAAATAAATCTAAATTAGAAGAAATTGGAAAGAATTATTTAAATAAAGTAAAAGCTTCAGGAGCCATTTCAACTTCACCAAATGATGAAAATGGCAAATATAATTATATTGACATCTCAGAGGTTGATTTATGAATCAATATATCCAAGATATGTATAAAAGTCTTATTGAAGTTTTCAATGCTTATGAAATAAAAGATAACTCTTTAAAAGAAGAATTAGAAAAATGGAAAAATGATTTTAAAGATTTTGCTGAAAATTTTGATGATCCAGTAGCTTTTAATACTGAATACTGGGGTAGTGAACTAAATGCCAAACATTCAAATCTTATAAACAAAATAGCTACTGCCTCTTTAGGATATTCTACAGAAAAAACAACAACAGGCCAAAAAACCACAAAAACAAAAGAAACAACAACAAGTCAAGAAACTTCAAAAACAGAAGAAGAACCAAGAATTCTAACTATAAAAGAGTTTGTAAAACAATACAAAGCATCTTATAATGAAGTAAAAAAAGCAGGTTACAGAAAAAATGGAGAATTAGCTTATGAAAACCTTTTTAATGTTGCAAAAAGAACCAATGACATATTAGAAGGACAAATAATAATTGAAAAAGAAAGACTTCTTTGGAAGATTGTTAAAGAAGATTCTCTTGATATTTTCAAACCAATTCTTGAAGCTATGGATCCTCTATTTCATTCCATTTATAATCCACTTTCACAACATATAGAAATTTATGAAAAAGCAGAAAGTGAAAATGAACTAAATTATTATCTCGAAATAAATAAACCTAAGAAAATTAAAGACGTGGAAGAACACATAATTAAAATGCTATTGATTTTAATAATTCAGCTATATATTTTGAGGTATGTTGTAGTAAAAGAAAATTTGTATCGAAAATTGGATAAAAAAAGTAAAAATGCTATAAAAAAATTAATTATAGAACGAAATGCATTAAAACGAGCTGTTGAATTACTCAAAGGATTTAATTTGACTGTTGATGATTTATTTAATGATGAAAGTTTAAAAATTTGGTTAATTTTCAACCAAACTATTGATTTATTTGGAAGGTTTAAATATGTTAATAATCCAAAAAATTACCAAGCTATTTATGAAATATTAACCGAAGAAATTATTCCAGATATTCCTATAGATGAAATTCTACTTAAACCCCCAAAAAATGTTTTTTATCATAGTTTAAAATATTTAAAAGAAGAAAAATCTTGTGAAGAAGAGAATTACTTAAATAATGCTAAAGAAAAAGTAGATAAACTTAATTCTAAGTTAACATATTATAAATACTTAGATAAACTTGAATCAGAAGCAAAAAATCAAGTTGATTTAAGTATTATTGATGATATTAATAAAAAATAATCTAACAACTATCCATAAAAGTAGTTTTAAAAAATTATTATACTATAACTTTTAAATAAAAAAGATATAACTTGTTATAAATAAGTAAAAATTGAAAATTTGGAAGCGAGATTCCAATTGGAATCTCTTTAGCTCCATACCCAAATATCTATTGTTTTTGATAATATTTAAACTTTTCTATTTTTAATAACTTTTTAAAAAATAGTAATATTTATATAGTTATTATTACATATATAAGTCATGGTATTACTAAACCCTAAAGTTGTTGAATTCCTTTGGAGAAGCTCCATACCCATTGTAGCTTCTCCCTTAATAAATTGAAGGAGGTGGTATTATGTCAGATAATATTATAGCTATAATGATAAAAGCAGTAGTTATCTTAAATATAAGTATCTCAAACCTCCTTTTAAAATTGATTAAATAAGGAGGATTATGGGCTTAGTATGCCATATTGAATCTTAATAGTTTTAATTTCCTTTTTCAGCTAATTCAACCAATTTCTTTGCTGCAATAGGTATACTTTCAGTAGCCTCTTTACTCGCTATTCTTTTAAAAATAAATGTTAAAGGTCCATACATATCTATACCAAGCTTTATTTTTAAGGCATTATTTTCATTTATAATTTCATGGACACCCTCAGACGTACACAATGGCAATTTTGTTTTGAATCTAAATGATTTATTTTCAACTACATCTTTTAAACAAAATTTTGATTTAGGGCCATTAGTACCTTTAGTGGTTCCAAATGTACCATTTTCAAAATTTCCATCAAGAGTTGAGTGTTCTACACTACTAATCCATTTATTCCAATTCTCAACATCAACCCATATTTTCCAAATATCTGATGGTGATGCTGTAGTTTCTATAAAGTATTCAAATTTCCACATATTAATCTCTCCATTTTTATATATTATCAATTAATTGTAAAAAATATTCTATATTTTTAAGATGAAAAATAAAATAATATTCTATATTTTTCAGATGAAAAATAAAAAAATATTATAAATATTTATATTAAATTAAGTGAAATTTATTTATTCAACTAAATTTTATTAATTCAAATCAAAAGGTCTTTTAAATAAATCAAAATCTTGAACATATTCTTTGCCAGTTATCATAGCTATTTCAGCTTTTTGAAGTTCAGCACCTAAATATGCAGCATGTTCCATTCTTGTAATTAAACCTTTTCTTACTAATTCATCATAAATTTCTTTTGTATGTCTTCCTTCAATAGCTAAATCTGGAACTGCCTTCTTATAATGAGTAACAATAATCTTACTATCCTTTGGATTACTTCCATGTTTTACTCTAATTTTAAAGCTGCCTGCAGAATCAAGAACAAACTTATCAGTTTCTCTAGCTTTTTCAACTGGTCCCTTGAAGTCTTCACTAAAATCATGAGCAAAACCTGCTAAATCAGACCTTTTCTTCTTATCTTTAAAAATGAGAAGATTTATACCAAGATCCTTTGGAATAGAATGTCTATTTTTAGCTAAAAACATCATTTTACTACCCACAGCTAATTCATAAACACTTCCAATAGTTTTTCCACTTTCTTCTGGAGTAAAAAGAATGCTTGCACCTAGTTCCATAGCTATTCCTGAAAGTAATGCATTGACTCCAACTGAATCAACATCCATAAGCTCAGTTACATTACCAACACCAAAAAATATTGGATTATCCCTTTTTTTAGCGAACTCTCTACAAGCAATAATAGAATCAACAATACTACTACTGTTAACAGGATCAAGAATTAAATCAGCTATGGTTTCAACTCCTTCTTTCTTGCAAATATCAGTTAATTTTACCATTCCATCCACTCTTTCTTCAACAGTATGTGGAACTTCTTCCTTGGCAAAATTAGTTGGTAAAGCTACAGCAGGAATATTATGTTTTTTAAGAAGTGGTAAAATCTCTTTATAGTTTCCAAGATCAATACTTAAAACCATATCAATCCCATGTTCAATAGCTACAGCTATTTCTTTTGGATTAAGTGTATCAATACTAAGTGCCTTATCACCAACAATTAGGCGAAGAGTATCTATCATATCAGGAATTTTATCTGAAAAATCTTCCCCAGCTACCATTCCAATATCAATCATATCAGCACCATTAGCTAAAAAGTACTTACACTTTTTAATTAATTCTTCTTTTGACATAACTGGAGCATTAGCTATTTCAGCTAAAACTCTCATTGGAAAATCACTTCCAACAGCTAATTTTCCAACCATGATATTATTTGGTTTTTTAAGGAGTTTTTCTCTTCTTTCATTATCCAATTCAAAATCTTCAATAAATTTGATTGCTTGATTTCGTTTTTCTTCTTCAATTAGATTATCTGCAGATTTAGTAGTTGAAAGTTTTAAATTAGATTTATCAATTAAATCAAGGACCATTCCTAAATCAGCTGCATCAGTAGGTCCTTTAAATGTTGGAACTCCTAGAACTTTAGAAACTTCATCAGTAGCTTTCCTCATAAGTCCTGGAGATAAAATCATGTCAATTTCCCCATTAGCTACCTCTTTCTCGAAATGAGTTTTAACCTCGTTTATTATCATCCTAGGAGTTAAAAACGCAGCTATCTGAGTATTGGCTAAATGTATCCTAACATCCTGATTTGAATCTTCAGCCATCTTTTTTACTAAAGGATAAGCTAAATTTCCAGTAACAATGAGTATTTTCATAAAATCCTCTTTAATTATGATATCTTTTCTTAATTTTGATACTAAATTTTTTTATATTATTTATTATTAATAAATCATTTATTTATATTGATTAAAATATTATTAAACATTGAAAACATCTACTTTTATTAACATTATATTATATTATTTTAATTTATTATAATTTTATTTATATCTATAATTAGTTATATATTTAAATTATTATAAATTATTATCAAAAATGTAAATTAGAATTTCATTAATAAATATAATCTTATCAAATAAATAAACGTGAGATAATAATAATTTAATATATTATATAATTGTAAAATTAATAAATAATATTTAAACAATTATTAAACAATAAACAAAGAATAAACAAGCTACTTTTGATGTGAAATAAATAAATGATTGAAAAAATGAATATTTTTTTTATCACGATTTATCATAAAATTTATATATCTTGTAATTTATAATGATTATACATGATGAATGGAGGAAATTTGAATGATTGAAATTCGTTTTCACGGACGTGGAGGACAAGGAGCTGTTACTGCAGCAGAGATATTAGCTAAGGCTGCATTCGAAGATGGAAACTATTCACAAGCATTTCCGTTTTTTGGAGTAGAAAGACGTGGTGCTCCAGTTATGGCCTTCACAAGAATTGATGATGAACCAATACAAGTTCGATATCAAGTTCAAAATCCTGATTATGTTATTGTTCTTGATGATGGGCTAATAAATGTTGTAGATATCTTTTCAGGTGTAAAGGATACTAGTAAAATTATTATAAATACTCACCATAAGGATAATCTCCCTAAAAATGATAATCAAGAAATATATGATATTGATGCTACAGGAATTGCTCTAGAAAATCTAGGAGTCCCTATTGTTAACACTATTATGTTAGGATCATTTTCAAAGAAAAGTGGTGAAGTGAGTTTAGATTCTATTATAAAAGTTATAAACGAAACATTTCCTGGAAAATTAGGAGAAAAAAATTCTAATGCAGCAAAAATTGCTTATGATTCAATTTAAACAATATTATATATGAATAATAACTTTTAAACAAAATAATAATAATTAAAAACTAATAATATTATTATAAAAAAAATAAAATTAATAAAATAATATTTTTTAAAATAAAATAATAAGTAATAATATTTAAAAATATAAAAAAAATTTAAAAAATAATAATATTATTATAAAAAAATAATTTTTAAAAAAAATACTTATACAAAAATAAAAAATATGGAAAATGGTGATTAAATGGATTCCATTGGAGGAGCAGTAACCAACCCTGGGAGTACTCGTAATAACAAGACAGGAAGTTGGAGAACCTTTAAACCTATCCTTGATAAAGAAAAGTGCGTTGATTGTGATAATTGTATTATGTTTTGTCCTGAAGGGTCTGTAAACAAAGATCATGATATAGATTATGATTATTGTAAAGGCTGTGGCATATGTGAAGTAGAATGTCCAGTGCAAGCTATTAAAATGGAAAGAGAGTGATTAATGATGAAAAAAATTATGACTACTAATCGAGCAGTATCTGAAGCTGTTAAATTAGTAAAACCAGAAGTTATTCCAGTTTATCCTATTACTCCACAAACAACAATTTCTGAATATCTTGCACAATTTGTAGCTGATGGAGATATTGATGCAGAATATGTTAAAGTTGAATCTGAGCATAGTTCTATGAGTGCTGCTTTAGGAGCTAGTGGAACAGGAGTAAGAGTATTTACAGCAACATCTTCACAAGGATTATTGCTTATGCATGAAATATTATATGCTGCTTCTGGAATGAGAATGCCCATAGTTATGGCTAATGCAAATAGATCAATTTCAGCCCCATTGAGTATTTGGAATGACCAACAAGATTCAATAGTCGAAAGAGATGCTGGGTGGATTCAAATATATTGTGAAAATGGACAAGAATCACTTGATGCAGTAATCTCATCATACAAAATATCCGAAAATAAAAAAGTACTATTGCCTTCAATGATTTGTTTAGATGGATTTATTCTAACTCATACAGTAGAACCTGTAGAAATTCCTTCACAAGAACAAGTAGATAGTTTCCTTCCAAAATATAAACCCCAACATGCTTTCCTAGATCCAAATAATCCTATGTCTATTGGAACATTGATGGATCCAGAATATTATATGGAAGCTAGATATGAAGTTGAAGAAGCCTTAGAAAATTCTAAAGAAGTTATGGAAGAAGTAAACAAGGAATTTGAGGAAATATTTGGGAGAAAATATGGTTTCATTGAAGAATATAAATGTGATGATGCCGAAATTATAATTATGGCTATGGGTTCAATTTGTAGTACTGTTCGAATCTGTGTTGATGAAATGAGAGAGCGTGGGGAAAAAGTTGGACTTCTTAAAGTACGAGTATACAGACCATTCCCTAAAGAAGAAATTCAAGAAGCTGTGAAAAATGCTGATAAAGTAGCTGTACTTGATAAAAACATATTATTTGGTATGGGTGGATCTTTATACAATGATGTTAAAGCAAAAATCGATATTGAAGCTTATGATTTTATTGTAGGTCTTGGAGGAAGAGATATTACTCCCGATGCTATAGACGAAGTAGTTGAAAAAACTAAAAATCCTGTAAAAGACATAAACTGGATCGGTTTGAAAAAGTAGAAGATACAATTGAATATCAAAATAATCAACACTGAAAAATGATTAAAAATTTTAAAATGATTAATAATTAATAAATAATTAACAATTTAAAAATGATTTACGATTAAATTATTAATAATTAAATTATTAATAATTAAAAAATGATTAACAATTAATGGATATTTAGGAGATAAAGATATGAAAATACCTGAAGAAGAACTTTTAGCACCAGGACACAGAGGTTGTGCTGGTTGTGGAGCTACCATTGGAGTGAGGTTAGCTTTAAAAGCATTAGGTAGAAATACTGTAGCTATTTCAGCTACTGGTTGTTTAGAAGTTATTACAACTCCTTTCCCTGAAACAGCTTGGGAAATTCCTTGGATACATGTTGCTTTTGAAAATGCAGGTGCTGTTGCATCTGGTGTTGTAAGTGCACTTAAATCCCAAGGGAAAACTGACACTAATGTAATTGCCTTTGCTGGTGATGGTGGAACCGCAGATATTGGTATGCAAGCATTATCTGGAGCTATGGAAAGAGGACATAATTTAATTTATCTTTGTTATGATAATGAAGCTTATATGAATACTGGAATTCAAAGAAGTGCATCTACACCATTCGGTGCATCTACAACAACATCCCCTCCTGGAAAAGAGAGTTTTGGTGAAAATAGACCTAAAAAAAATATGCCACTTATTATAGCTGCTCATGGAGTCCCATATGTAGCTACAGCATCAATATCCTATCCAGAAGACTTTATGAAAAAAGTTAAAAAGGCATCAGAAATTGATGGTCCTGCTTACATACACTTAAATCAGCCATGTACAACTGGTTGGGGATATGATCCTTCAAAAACCATTGAACTTGGAAGATTAGCTGTTGAAGCAGGTATTTGGGCTTTATATGAAATTGAAAATGGAGAATTTAAATTATCTTACAAACCACAAGAGCGAAAACCTGTTAACGAATATTTAAATGCACAAAAAAGATTTAAACATCTTTCAGACGAAGAAAGAGAGAAAATTCAAGAATCTATTAACAATCAATGCTCAGAACTTGGGATAAGGTAAAAAAATCCAATAATATAATAAACGCTAGGGGTTTTAAAGTTGGAAAAAATATTAGTACAACCTGATTTATGTGATGGTTGTTTAGACTGTGAAAACGCTTGTTGTGGGCTTTATGGAACTTCCAGAATAAGTATTAGAGAAGTTAATGACACATATTACCCTATAGTTTGTCAACAGTGCGAAGATGCTCCTTGTAAGGCAATATGTCCTACCGAAGCAATGTGTAATAAAGGAGTTGAAGAAGACAAGTGTATAGCTTGTGGACTATGTATGATGGTTTGTCCATTTGGAGCTGTTAGTGTAGAGGATAAAAAAGCTCAAAAATGTAATCAATGCGAAGGTAGGCAAGAAAAACCAGCCTGTATTAAAGCATGCTCTAAAAGAGCAATTTCTTTAACTGATATTGATAATATCAAACTCCAAAAACAAAAAGAACACTTATCAAAACTATCTGGAACTTCAAAAATGTCTAAAAAAGTTACAGGATTACTAAATATAGTAACTAGTAGCACAAGAGCTAATAAATCATATGAAGATTAGAAATAGATATATACTAATATATCAATAAAATATTTAAAAAAAAATAATTTAATATATACTAATATATCAAAAAATATTTAAAAAATAGTTAATTAATATTATAAGAAGGTACTAAAATGACAGAATTAGTTACAAGTCCTGAACTCTGTGTAGATTGTGCAAAATGTGAAAGAAGTTGCCCAATGAATGCAATTAGAGTTAATGAAGGAGTACCACTATTTTGTATGCATTGTGCACCAGAAAAAGCACCATGTCTCAATATTTGTCCAGAAAGCGCTGTTGAAGCACTTGGTGGAGCAATAATCATTAATGGAGATAAATGTGTTGGTTGTGGAATGTGTAGAGATGTTTGTCCTATTGGAGCAATCTCAATAGACGAAATTGGTCAAGCAAAGAAATGTGATTTATGTATAAATGAAGAAACACAACAATGTATAGAATCTTGTCCAACAAATGCCTTAAGCAATGATTCTTCAGAAATCATATCTGCAAAACAAGACAAAATAGCTACAGAACTTAAAAAATTAAAAGAAGCTTTTAAATAGCTTTGTTTTTACTTTTTTTATCATATTTTATTAATAGTTCTTTATTTTATATATTATTTCATTATTTTTCTATCATATGATTATTTTATTTATAGTATTTTACCAAAAGTTTATAACTAATGAAAAATATATATTTTTTTATGAAATCTGGGAGAAAAATTCAAATAAAAAATCATTTAGAAATAAATGAAGTTGAAAATCTTCTTAGTGAATTTAAAATTTATTATATAATATATAGGAAATTAATATTTCTTAAATTGCTAATGAAAGGTGAAACAGTTAAATTTGCATCTGAAATAATTGGAATTCGTAGAGAAACAGGAACTCAATGGTTAAAAAAATATAATAAAGATGGATTCGAAGGATTAATGCCTAAATATGAGAATTGTGGACGACATTCTTTTTTAACTGTCCAACAAAAAGAAGAATTAAAAGAAATTCTATCAAATCCTGAAAAAAATTACACACTTAAAGACGCACATAGAATAATTAAAGAAAAATTTGGAATTAACTATTCCATCAAACAAGTTTGGGTCATTACAAGAAAAGAATTGGGTTTAAATTACAGCAAACCATTTATTAAATACTCTGAAGCCCCTGAAATTCCAGAATTAGACTTAAAAAAAACACCAAAATTATAGATCTAGAAAATGAATATTTAGTTTTTTTAGACCAAACAGCATGTCAAAATGTTCCTAATGTTATAAGAACATTTCATGCATCAAAACAAAAGAATATTCAGATTAAAAATCCTAAAAGATTCAAAACTAATGCTACAGGATTTCAAGGAGTGAATTGCGATTCACATCTTGTATTCCATCAAACAAACAATGCTTTTGACTTCATAATCATTCTAATAAACTTTAGAATATTAAATATTGAAAGGGAAATAGGTATTTCATTGCTTGAAGAAGTTATTAATAATGAAAATTTAACTGATGATGGAATTAAAAAGGAATTAAGTAAAATTAATTTAAATTTCCATGATTTGCGAAATAAAATTAATGATAAGCTTTATAGTGATTTATCTAAACAGAAATCAATAGAATCCGTTGAAAAAACCTGTAAAAAAGAAAATATAAATAATCAACGGAAAATTGATTACCGTAAAAGAAAGAATTTGATTGAAAATCTAGATAGTGAAGAAATAAACGATATTTTGTCAAAAGAAAAGTTAATTAATATAGTATTAGATAATTATCGTGTTCATCATGCTAAAATTGTTGAAAAAGCCTGTAAAATACTTAATTTTCGATTAATTTTTTTACCTCCATATTCACCATTTCTTAATCCAATTGAAGATGTTTGGAGAAAAATAAAGAGTGAATTATATAAATCCTTTTTAAAATCTTTAGATTTTATGGAAAATCTATTTGAAGAAGTATTTTATGAAATAATCGATAGTACAACATTTTATGATGAATGGCTAGAAACATACATTAAATGTTAGAAACTTTAAGTAAAATACTATAATAAAAAATCATAGATTTTAAATCTATAAAAAAATTTTTTAAAATAAATCAAATCAAAATAATTATTCGAGCCAATTTACAACATTTTTATTTCTATTTGGATTTCCCGGATTAATTTCAAGTTTATATCCTAAAGTTACACCGTATACAGGAGTGTAACCTTCTGGAATTTCAAGTTTTCTTTTAGATTCATTATCTGTAAAATAAGCTAAAAAGAGTGCAATCCAACAAGAACCTATGTCAAGTCCTTCAGCTGCAAGAAGCATGTTTTCAATAGCTGCACTACAGTCTGCCTGAATATAATCATTATTTTCTCTACCAGAAACAACTATAACTGTTGGAGCATTGTGAAGTATGTTTGCTCCATTTTTAGCTATTGATTGTAAAAATTCATTATCAGATTTAGCCATGTTTTCTAATGCAACAAGGTTAATTTCTTTAAGAATTTTTTCATTTTGAACAACAGTAAAATGCCATGGTTGTTCTCCCATTGCAGTAGGAGCCATTATCCCAGCATTTAATATTTTTTCGATTTCTTCATTAGTTAATTGTTCCTTTTTATATGATCTAACACTTCTACGACTATTTATAACTTCAAATATATCTTTCATATTCTTATACTCCATTTACATTTATATATTCTTATTTTCAAATTATCTTATTTTCACATTTATTTTATTCCACATTATTTTATTTTATTTTCAAATTATTTTTTAATAAATAATTCTTAAAAACTAAAAAGTTTATAACGAATTAATCGATAATTCATTAATTCAAATATATAGATATATGAATATATCGATGTATGAATATTGAAATATTTAAATATATAAATGTTTCGATATAAAAAATATTAAATACTAATAAAAAAAAATAATAATTATGAATAAAGGAGCTAAAAATTCTCAGAAGAAAAATAAAAAAGAATTTTCTAAAAATTCAGGAAAAAAAATCCCTGATGAAATAATTTTAGAAGAAAAAACTGAGATTTTAAAAGCAATATCTGACATCACCAGACTAAAAATACTATTCCTTCTAAAAAATGGAGAAATGTGTTCTTGTAACATTGAAACTGAATTGAATAAGCCTCAACCAACTATTTCTCATCATATAAATATTTTAAGAAAATCAAAGATTATTCAAGGTAGAAAAGAAGGAACTCTGAATTATTATTCAATATCTAATCCCATAGTATTGGATATATTAGATAGAATAATTTAAATCTATTTTTTAGCTATAATTTAGTGAAAAAGAGTTAATCTTAAAGAGTTAAAATTTTATTCATAAAGAAAAAAGAAAAGTTGCATTTTAAATAGTTTAAATATGTTATACTATATTAGATATTGGTTTCAAACTCCAAATTTACTATCCTGGGATTTATTCACCTATTTTATCTGAAATAAAGACTCCCACTATTAACACTATTAATAATATTAATAATTCACCTATTGAAAGGTTTCCATCTGAAATGAATACTAATCCTAATACTATTAATATTATTACAATTAACAATATTAAAACTGATTTTTTCATAATTTTACTCCTTATTTTAATCATTTATATATTTTTATACAATAATTTATACAATTTTATATAATAATTTATACAATTTTATATAATAATTTATACAATTTATATAATAATTTATATATTTTATATAATAAATTGGTATTATTTATCACCCATCAACCAATTATTGGCTTTATTTGCTTCAGTTAGTTCATAGATAGAATAATCACCAAAATATTCCTCTGAAATGAATGGGTCTTTTAAAAAATAATTTTCAGCTTCTTTCTTATCATTCGCTTCTATTATTACCATTCCTCCATCATTAAACTCGATATCTTTAAGAGGTCCACATAAAACTAAAATTCCAGCATTGTCTAAATTTTTTAGATGCTCAACATGACCATTAAGTAAATCTTCTGTTAAGCTCTTTTTTCTATTTTTTAAGATTAATACATATTTTATCATAAAGATACCTCTTTATTTATTTCATTTTATTCATTTATCCATCTTTATAGCAGAAACAATCGATTAAATGATCATTTACTATTCCTGCAGCTTGTAAATATGAATACACTGTTATACTGCCAAGAAATTTAAATCCTCTTTTCTTCAAGTCTGCTGAAATTTTATCAGATAAGCCTGTTTTAGCAGGTATTTCATTAATATTTTTCCAATTTCCAACAACAGGCTTACCATCAGTGAAAGCCCAAATGTAATTTGAAAAACTGCCAAATTCCTTTTGTATTTTTAAAAATTCCTTAGCATTTGTTATTGATGCTTCTATTTTTAGTTTATTGCGGACAATTCCAGCATCAGCTAAAAGTTCTGCTTTTTTCGCATCTCCATAAGAAGCAACTATTTTTGGATCAAAATCATCATAAGCTTTTCGATAATTTTCTCTCTTTTTTAAAATTATTGTCCAACTTAAACCAGCCTGAGCAGATTCAAGGATTAAAAATTCAAAATGCTTTTTATCATCAAAAATAGGAACACCCCATTCATTATCATGATATTCCATCATTAATTCTGATTCAGTACACCATTCACATCGTTTCATTTTATTTTCCTCTTATAATAAACAGTTTAATAACTTTTACAAGGTCAATGACCTTTCCATTTCCATTTTTCAACTAATAACAGTTTAAATCATCATAATTACAATTTTTTACAATATAAAATACATTACAATTTTTTACAATATAAAATACATTACAATTTTTTACCAATATAAAATACATATCCATAATATTCTTTATATTTTTCATAGATTTGTGCCTCATGACGTTCAAGTGCTATAAACTCTTCTACTGTTTTATTTCCTTTATACATTTTTAGAAACTTTTCTTGTACAGGAGCTTGTAGTTTATAGAAATTTTCAAGCCAACAAGATTCTGGTAACGTAAATACCCCAACTGGCATATAACCTGATTCTTCCATTGAATTTACATTTTCTGATATTGTTGATATTCCTGGATACCCCACTTCCTTCCAAAAATTTTCTACCTCAGAAGGACGTTTCTTTGTAAACCATGATGCATCTGATACTGCTATATATCCACCTTTTTTCAAAAATTTTAACCATTCTTTTAATCCGCGCTCAAATCCAATATTATAAATTGCTCCTTCTGACCATATAAGATCATATTCACCATTTTCAAATGGAAGATCATCCATTGAAGCTACAATTCCATTTACTCTCTCTTCTAAATGTAATTTTCTAGCATTTTCATTAAAAATATCGATAAATCTAGGTAAAAGATCTACTCCTGTAATATTAGCTACAGTGTTTTGAGCAAGAACCATTGTTTGTCCACCAGTCCCACAGCCAATATCTGCAATTTTAGATTTTTGTGTGAGATTATTTATGAAATTTAATGCTTTTATAGTCATTTCAGGGCTTCCAACACCCTGACGTTCAAAATTTGAGTAATATTCACAAATTAATTGTGAATCGAAATCATTAATAGACTTGTTTTCTGTTTCCATTTTTTTATCCTACCATATATTTATTATTCTGTCATGTATGTGTATAAAAATACTAAATTTTTATTTTAATTCTATTACACATTATATTTATTTATATATAATTTATATATAATTTGAAAAATAACTTTTTATCTTGGAAAATTTTATTTATTATTCATTACTTTTTCTAAACAAAAGATAGATTTTGTTTTACTTTTTGGATTATTTATGTGAAAAATTTTAAAACCACATTTATTCACATAAAAGTAATGATTTCTTAAAGAAAATCCTGGAGTTTCACTCTTCCAGATTTTTGTTTCAGGGTATTTTTGTTCAATATATCTCCAAATTATTAATCCAAATCCTTTATCCTGAAAATCAGGAATAAGAAATATATTTCCCAAAAAATTTTCATGGTTTTCATTTATCCATAAAGCAATGCCTCCAATAGCTATATTATCTTTGTAGATAGCATATGAACTAACATCTTTATGCAGATACCATTTTTTCAGAAATTTTCCATTTTCATAACCATCTGGCCCACCATCAATTCCAAGATGAATTTGAGAATCTTTATCAAATGCTTTTTTAAACAGTTGAGTAAATAATTCAACATCATTTCTCTCAAATTTCCTGAAACTCAAGCCACAGAAATTTTCCATAAAAAAAACCTCCAGAAGAATTTTTCTGTTTCATGGATTAAATTTTCAATAATTATTTCATCAAAGTAAAGTTTTTTAAAGGTTCTAAGTTTTATTTATCATTAAAATCTATACCAAAGCGATTGGGACACACTTTACGACATAAAAAACACTCAAAAACCCATTTACGATTTATAATTTTGAGCATCGTTTTACCACATTCTTTCTTCCCAAATAAATCAGGATTATCCAATGAATTTGATGGACACATTTCAACACATTTATTACAGTTATCACAAATTGTATATTGGGCTTTTTCATCTGGAATTAGGTCTACATCACTAAGAACAGCACTTAACCAAAGAAGAGTGCCATATTCAGGATTTATAAGTAATTGATTTTTAGCAATGATACCAAGACCAGCTAACTCAGCAGCATGTTTCAAGGATATTGTCCCATATTGTTCACCATCAATCCATTTACCACCAAATCCTTTTATAACTCGTGTTTTGTATCCATCATCTTTGATTCGTTTTGCAACATTTTTTGCTATACTATTCATTTTTTCCACCATAGCTTTTCTACTATCAGTATAATCAACTGGAGTTTTAAGAGCTTCTTGTGGAGATGGAACCCCAAAAACAATTACAGAACGGCACCCTTTCAATGCATCTGTAGGTTTAAAACCTTTTGGTGCAAAATTGAAATTTTTAGCATCAGCTACACCTACTACACTTGCTCCTGCATTTAATCCATATTCTTTCACTATTTCGCTGTTTAAGTCATTTAACATTTTATCCCCGATTTATTTAATTTTTGGCATTATTAGAGAGTTAATATTCTTGTTTATTTTCTTTATTACTTGTGTATAATGAAATTAGCATATTTTCCACTAATTCATAGTTTAATAGCTTTTTACAACAGTCAAATGTTGCAATTGACAACTACTTTCTTCAATATAATATATATTGTATATCATTAGGATTAGTTTTCTAAGCAACTTTTAATCCCATTCATTGCATCACCCATGTTTCCCACAAAAACTACATCTGTCCAAGTATCTTCTTTTTTAAGTAACTTCCTATATATATAACCTTTTTGTAGAGATAGAAAATCTGCATTGAATTTATCTGAGGCAGCTAAAAATTGTTCTTCATAAACATCTTCTTTCAATTTAAATGAAACTAGTTCTACAACATTATCCATTTTAGAATTCTCCTTTCAAATTTTTTAGTGAAACTATATTCATGTTTATAATATATTATATTTGTGTATAATTATTCTTAAAATGTTATAAAAATAGTTTATCTTATAGCTCATGAAAACTAATATTTTATATTCTGTTATAGTTAATATTTAAAAAAAATTAAATGTCTATAGAAACAAAATAAGATTAAATTATAAAATTTTAATTATGTTTGAAAAAAACTTGTTTTTGCAAAATATAAACATTTTGAATAACAAGTTTATTAAAAAAGTACATGAAGAATGAATCTATTTTTAAAATCAGAAGGAAAAAATTATGAAGATTGAGTCTATTTTATATGATAAATTAGATGATAAACGAGTTCGTTGTAATGTTTGCAGTCATTATTGTTTAATCGATACTAATAAATATGGATTTTGCTTAACACGGAAAAATGAAGGAGGAATCCTATATAACTATAATTTCGCATTAATATCATCCGCTAATGTAGACCCAATAGAAAAACAGCCATTCTTTAATTTTCTCCCAGGTTCTAAAACTTACTCTTTAGGAGGTTTTGAGTGCAATATGCGATGTTTGAACTGTCAAAACTATCATATTTCGCAAAGCTATGGTGAAAATATTGGAGCTACTGAAATTCTTCCAGAGAAAGTTGTTAAAAATGCTATGGATAAAGACTGTAAATCAATTGCTTGGACATATAATGAACCTACAATCTACTTAGAATATGTCCTTGAAACATCTATACTTTCCCATGAGAAAAAACTTAAAAATGTATATGTTAGTAATGGTTATATGAGTGATGAATCTTTAAATCTTTTATTACCTCATATTGATGCATTTACTATAGATTTAAAATCAATACATAATGTTTTTTACAAAGAAGTATGTCACGCTAAATTAAACCCAATTTTAAATAATTTAAAAAAAATTTATAAAAATAATAAACATTTAGAAATAACAAATTTACTTATAGATGGATTTAATGATTCTGAAAAAACAATTCATGAACTTGTGGAATTTATCTCTTGCGAACTTGGAAATGAAGTCCCACTTCACTTTTCAAGATTTTTTCCATATTATCAAATGAGGAATATTCAACCTACAGCTATTGAAACTTTAAATAAAGCTAAAAAAATAGCTATTGATGCTGGTTTACAGTATGTATATTTAGGAAATGTCCAATCAAATCAAAATAGCTTTTGTCCAAATTGTGGAGAACTGCTTATTGAAAGACAGAAGTATGAGATAATCAATAATAATAACATTAAAAACAATAAATGTACTAATTGTGGTATGAAAATTAATTTAAATTATGATAAATTATATTAAGTTATTTATAGACAATTTATATTTTCAAATTTATGAAAAATTTATGAAAAATACTGGAAAAGTACTTAAACTTACCATTTGTTTTTGTATCAGTTATCAGTAGTTTATTTTTGCATCAGTTATTTTATTTTATTTTTTCAGTTAAATTTAGCTCTTATGATTTATTTATGATTTTTTCCTGAACCAAACCACTGCACTAGAATAACTTTCATAAACAGGCAACAATAACGACTTTTTCTTTTTTTGTTCTCCTCTGTGTTATCAACTAATGCTGTCCTTTTGTAAACAATGCCTTATGATGAGTGTGGCATTGACATTCTTGTTCTATTTTTAAGTCATACAAAGTATCTTAAAATATTTTGTATGCTTCATAACTATCCATCAATGTTTGTTTTAAGAATTTAGTTGTTGACATCTCTTCAAATTCTTTTAGTTATGATTTTTCATGTTTATTTATATTTATTCTCCTATTTTATCTGAAATTACGATTCCTGCTATTAAACCCATTAACAATATTAGTATTTCTCCTATGAAACATTACCATCAGGTGAAATAAATATTACTCCTAGTATGATTAATATTATTAGAGTTAATATCATTATAGTTGTTTTTTCATGATTTACCTCCTTAGGGAGTGTCCCATAATTAACTTTTTTTTGCTTTGAATTTTTTCAAACTCAACCAGTTCCTATTGATTTCTTTTTTTATTGTGTAATTATACTAGATTTTTTAATTATTGGTTTTAAAAATAG
>Ga0082212_10002055_pt1 | contig 29600 bp, 26 predicted proteins | sample TergutNt197P3_FD_71548 | JGI IMG/M metagenome (GOLD analysis project Ga0082212, IMG submission 71548) | Neocapritermes taracua P3 segment gut microbial communities from Petit-Saut dam, French Guiana - Nt197 P3 | ecosystem: Host-associated > Arthropoda: Insects > Digestive system > Gut ...
GTTATCGAGAACGGGTCGCTGTTCGGCCTCCAGTAGCTGCCCACCTGATATCCCGTGGAGTACTGCACATAATAATTCTCGTTCGGATTCATGTCAATGGCGCAGCCCCACGCGTGGCGCATGGTGTCGGAGTACCTCGCGCCGGAAACGCTGTTGATCGGGAATTGTTCGGGATCGTTGTAAATCTCCTCAAAGATCATTTTCACTTCACGGGCGACAAGTTTATGGACTTGGAGCACGGCTGTCGACGAAACCTTAACTCCGTTATGAAGTTGCCAAATGGGGACTGTGACGTTTTCTATATAAGCTCCGGCGTCGCCGGGGCCGGTGAAGTAGGTTTTGTTGGGATTTCCGAAAAGGGCGACGCGCCTCTCCTCGACCGACATCGATCTGTATTTCACGGCAAAGGGCTCAAAATCAAGGTCTTTTGCCTCCGGGGCCTTTTGCTCTTCGGAAAAGCTGACGATCTTTCTTTCGGTTCCCCACAGCAGCCTGACCAGCACGGCGACGGACTGGACGCGCGTGAGCGTTTCGTCGCCCCTGAACGATCCGTCTTCATAACCGGTGATTATTCCTTTTCCGTATACCTGTTCGACCGGAGCGCGGTACGCGGCGTTCAAAACCGCGTGATCGCCTATGTTCCGCTCCGGCAGATCGAGCTTAACCGGATTTTCGCAGAAGAGATTGTAAAGGGTGTTATTGACGAGCATCGCCGTTTCGTAGCGGCTTATAGGTTTGTCGAACGCCTCTTTCGAGCAGGCGATGTCCGAGCCTTCGAGCATCCCGGCCTCGTTGAGCATATTCCAATACGGCTGTGCCCAATGGACGCCGGTATCGGGCGTTACTGTGTACAGTTCCGATGAAACGGCGAGCATTTTGATAAACTCCCCGCAAGTGACGGCTTTGTCCGGCCTGAACGTACCGTCGCCGTATCCGTTTATGATTTCCAGCTTTTCCAAAGTGCCGATATAATCCAAATACTCGTTATACCACTCGCCGGCTTTTAAATCGGAAAATGTGGGAGCGACCGCAGCCGCCGGAATATTTATCAAGAGGGTCGCGGCCAGAATAACGGCCGCGCCGGCAAACTTTGTTTTTTTCATAAACCTGCTCCGTGTCCGGGGTTTTTCACCAAAAAGGCTCTCATTGAATTGAGCACGGCCGGAAGAGTGACCCCGACGTCCGCGAACACCGCGAACCACAGCGGCGAAATGCCGAAAACGCCTAAAATAAGGACCGCCGCTTTTACCGCGAGGACGAAGCAAACGTTCTGGATGATGATAGCGCGCGTGTTTTTCGACAAACGCACTACCGTCGCTATTTTCGCGGGGTTGTTGTCGGTGATGACGATGTCGGCCGCTTCCGTCGCGCCGCCGTCATCCGCCCCGATGAAACCGATCCCGACGTCTGCCTCCGCGAGCGCGGGGATATTGCCGCCGCCTCTTCCGGCGAAAATAAAACGTCCGCCCTTCTTTTCCCTCTCTTTCAGTTCGCGGATCTTATCCGCCTTGTCTTGGGGAAGGCAGCCCGGGAAAAACTCGACTGCCCCGATTTTTCCGGCGATAAGGCGATCGGCCTCGGAATCATCCGAGGAAAACATGGCGATGTACCGGCAGCCGGCTTCAGAGATCTCTTTGATCGCGTCGGGAGCTCCGGCTTCGAGCGTTTCGGCCAGCGTTATCCTGCCGACGTATTTTCCTCCGACGGACATGAACACCGAAAGATCCGCGGCCTCTTCCGCCGGCATTTCGGACGTTGTCGTCGAGATAAATTCTCTGCTTCCGATAAAAATATCCGTGCCGTTCATTTTGACGGTGACGCCCGCCCCCGGGAATTCCCTGAAGCCGGTCGTCGCCTCGGCGAAAATAGGGCCGTCATATGCGGATTTTATCGCCCTTGCTATCGCGTGCCCTGAATGAGCCTCCGTGTGAGCTGCGATCTTAAGCAGCATTTCGGCTTCAAGCGAATCCGATTTAACCGAGCTGACGCGCAGCTTGTTGCCCGAAAGGACGACGGATTTGTCAAAAGCGACCGCGTTTGCTTTCGCGGCGGAGTCCATCACCGCGGAGTTTTTGAACAGAATCCCCGCTTTCGACGCTCCGCCCATGCCGGCGAAGTAAGTGAGCGGGATGGAGATCACAAGCGCGCACGGGCAGGCTACGACAAGAAAGACAAGCGATCTTTCGATACCTTCGGCAAACGGTAAATTGAACACAGTGACGCTCAGCAGCGCCATGACGACGGCTAAAGCCAGCACGGCGGGGGTGTATGTGCGCGCGAACCCGGTAATGAATTTTTCCGTTTCGGCTTTGCCCGGTCCGCCTGAAGCCCGCTCCCGGCTTTCCGCGTGCTCTGCCGCGTCGTGCGCGCGGCGCCCGGAAAGAACGGCAATGGATTTATTTGCTTTCCGTACCGCGTATTCCCTGAAAAGCTCGCCGGTTTGAAAAAGGATCATCACCGCCGCGCCCTCGTGCCCCTGGCCGATCGCGAAAGCGGCGATCGAGGCAATGCTCATCAGAAGATTCTCGTCAAGCGCGCCTCTTTTTATCAGGTTGACTATCGCGCCCGTCAGCACGTCGTAACCGGCGACGGCGGCCGCTATGATCATAAGGATCGTCTCCGTTTTTTCCGGGATGTTGACGATCAAACCCGCGGCGAAAGGTATCACGGCCGCGGCCAGCCGGCAGACCGTATACACGTCAAAGGGGCGAAAACCGCCCGGCGATCCCCCCGACTCCCGGCTCCCGTAAACGTCACAGTTTTCGCAGGAACAGGAATGGCTGTGCTTTGTGAATATTTCAACCACGTTTTTGAAACCCATGGGATGTCCTCCGATTTGTCCTGACCGGTAATAATAACGGGCAGTATCGTTTGCCGCCGCGAAAAGCGCGGCGGGTCACGCTTTGCCGTCGCAGCCGAGCACGTTTACGATCTTTGCCTTTACAAGAGTCTTTATGTTGTCCCGACCGGGAGTCAGATATTGGCGCGGATCAAAATGTCCGGGATTTTTTGTCATATATTCTCTGATACCGGCCGTCATGGCAAGGCGAAGATCCGAGTCTATGTTGATCTTGCAAACCGCCATTGACGCGGCTTTACGCAGCATATCTTCCGGTATCCCGATGGCGTCGTCAAGCCTTCCTCCGCAGTCGTTAATGATTTTCACATATTCGGGAATAACGGACGAGGCGCCGTGCAGCACTATCGGAAAGCCGGGCAGAAGTTTTTCCACCTGCTCTAAAATGTCGAAACGAAGCTGCGGTTTCGTGCCGGGTTTGAATTTAAAGGCTCCGTGGCTGGTCCCGATAGCGATCGCGAGAGAATCGACCCCGGTTTTTGACACGAATTCCTCGACCTCGGCCGGACGGGTATAGCTGCTGTCCTCGTCGGAAACATTGACATCGTCTTCCACTCCGGCCAAACGCCCGAGTTCGCCTTCAACCACAGCTCCCCTCTCATGAGCGTAATCGACTACTTGTTTTGTCAGTTTTATGTTTTCTTCAAATCCGTGCTTCGATCCGTCGATCATAACTGACGTGAAACCGCCGTCGATACAAGATTTACAAAGCTCAAAGCTGTCCCCGTGATCGAGATGCAGGCAGATGGGAAGTCCGGTATCGGCTTCGGCCGCCTCGATAAGTTTCACAAGGTATGTGTGTTTCGCGTATTTTCTCGCTCCCGCCGAAACCTGAAGCACTATCGGCGCTTTTACCTCCGCGGCGGCTTCCGTTATGCCCTGAATGATCTCCATATTGTTGACATTGAAAGCCCCGATGGCATAACCTCCCTCATAAGCTTTTTTGAACATTTCTTTTGTCGTGACCAACGGCATTTCGCTCATCTCCTTTTTTTTGATTTCCGAAGTTTATTTTACGTCAAAAATGTGATATCATCAATAGGAAGAGTAAAATTTTCCTTTGGGAGGTTAAAATGGACAGAATACTGAGAGGAGCCTGTGCGTTCGGTCAGTCCGGCGGCCCCACGGCCGTTATCAACTCCAGCGTGTACGGCGTGATCAAAGCCGCGTTCGACGAGCCGAACATTACCCGTGTCCTCGGAGCGGCCCACGGCATCCGCGGAGTTTTGGGCGACGATTTTTACGATTTGGGCAAGGAGGACCCTTATGAACTGAGCCTGCTTCCCGGAACGCCTTCATCGGAACTCGGTTCGGTTCGGTACAAGTTGGCTGACCCGGAGCAAAACGACAAAGATTTTGTACGCCTGCTCGAGATCTTTAAAAAGCGCGACGTGCGCTATTTCTTCTGCATCGGCGGTAACGACACAATGGATACCTGCGAAAAAATCAGCCGTTACACAAATAATGCAGGTTATGAATGCCGCGTCATAGGCATACCGAAAACAATAGACAACGACCTCTTCGGCACGGACCACTGTCCCGGATTCGGCAGCGCCGCCAAGTACATCGCAACTTCCTGCATGGAAGTGGCCAAGGACGCGCGGGTATACGACACGGGCATGATTACGGTGATGGAGATAATGGGCCGTCACGCGGGCTGGCTGACGGGCAGCGCGGCTTTAGCCGCAAAAGCCGGTTCCGGCCCGGATTTCATTTTTTTACCCGAGGCGGAGTTTGACCCCGAAAAGTTTTTCGATAAAATCAAAACGCATTATGAAAAGACCGGAAATGTGTTCGTCGCCGTCTCCGAGGGAATCAGAGATCACAACGGCAAATTCATTTCCGAATATTTCGCCGGCATGATCAGTGAAAAAGACGCCTTCGGGCATTTGCAGCTCGGCGGGGTGGCGGTCAATCTTGCCGCCGAGGCGAAACGGCGCACAGGCGCGAAAGTGAGGGGCATTGAATTGAGCCTGCTGCAGCGCTGCGCGTCTCATCTCTCCTCAAAAACAGACGTGGACGAAGCGTTCGAGGCCGGCAAAGCCGCTGTCGAACACGCCGTTGCGGGCGAGACCGGCAAAATGGTGGCTTTCGAGCGGGCCGGCGGCAAAAACGACTATTCATGTAAAATAAAACTCATTCCGCTCAGCGAGGTGGCTAACTTAGAAAAAAAAGTCCCGGCGGAATGGATAACGCCGGAGGGCGACAACGTCACCGAAGAATTTATCGACTACGTTATGCCGCTGATACAGGGCGAACCGGAACACGTCCTCGAAAACTCTCTGCCGAGGTACGCGCGCCTTAAAAAATTCCGGGTCTGATCTCTTTATATCACTCGTACAAAGCGCAGAACTCCTCTAAGCACAACCCGTTTTCCATGATAAAGCCGGCGACTTCATCGCCCACATACCTGTAATGCCACGGCTCAAACATTATGCCTGTGATCTCCTGTTTATCTCTCGGATAACGCAGGATAAACCCGTACTCCGCGCAGTGCTCGAAAAGCCATACGGAAAGCGGCGTTTCAGCCAAGGATTCGTTCATGTATTCATAATACCTGTCCACTATATCCGCCGCGAGGCCGAGCTGGTGCTCACTCGTACCGGGGCAGGCCACGATTCGCGCTGCGGCTTCCCTGCTGCCGACTTGCGCCACTTTATTGTCAAACAGATATTTTTGTGTGGCATATGATCTGTATGCGGATGAAACATATACCGACAATCCCGATTCCCGCGCGCCGGAGATAAAAGCGGCCATGCTCTCCGCCGCGCGGGAATCAAACAGGATTCCGCCCCCGATATCCGTCAATTCGGGTATATAGTCTTCGCTGAGCGGATTTTCAGTATTTACCGGGCGATATTGCCATGATGTTATGTCGATGTCCGGTATCCCGGGTCTCGGTTCGGGAGTCATATCCGGCGTCGGCGTCACGGGCGCCGGTAATGCCGACGAGGGCGCGGCAGTCGGCACAGCCGTCGTCGGCGGGACAAAAACAGTCTCGCTCGGCCGGGGGGAATCGGGCGTTTCTTGCTTTCCGGGGCTTTCCGACCGTAAAAAAACAAAGAAACCGAGGCAAACGGCAAGCGCCGCCGCGATCGAAATAACAGTCACTTTACTTTTTATTTGCCTCACCTCTTTACCCTGTCAGTCCTTTTCTCCCACGGTAAACTTGATATCGACCAAACTCGCCGGATAATACTTATATGAAATTTCATAGTTTATTACACTGTCTCCGGAAATATAGACTGCAGTATATACCGGGCTGCCGTCGTCGTTAAAACGGCCTGCCGCCGCCACGGAAACACACTCAAATTTACAATATGCCGGCCATATTCGCGCGATAGCCTCAGCGTTGACAGGTTCCCTTAAAATAAAACCTTCGGGAATGCGCGTAAACACGGAATCACGGCTTTCAAATCCTGCTGCGACTCCGCTGCTGATGTAAAAACAGTAAATGACGCCCGTATCGGCGTCAACGCAAAGATTGAACCAGTTATTCCAATTCCCCGTCCATTGATACCAAACATGATAGAGAATGAACCGACCGCCAGAATCGTCCGCTATAGCATAGAATTGTTCTCCGTTTATTTCATAATCTCTCCTGATATCATCTATAACAAATCCCTCGAAGAGCCTGTCCCTTATACCGGCGCACATAAGCGCGGAATTCTCGGAAAGGTCATCACGGCTCAGGTTTTCAATAACCAAACCGTCCGCGGGACCGGGCCCGCTCCCTGTCCAATGCCGCAGGAACATATCGATCCTCACCGATTGCGGCAGCGCTTCCTCGGGCGCGTCGTCACTTCCGTCGCTCTTTGAAACCATAAGCCGCGGTAAGACCGCGCAGATAACGAATACTGCCAGCGTCAGTGATGAAAACAACGTTACCTGCATCCTTTTGTTCAATCGCTCTCACCCCCGGGCAGGAATATCCGCACCGTCGTTCCCTTCCCCGGTTCACTCTTGTATTCCAGATTTGTACCGTGTAATTCGGCAATGCGCCGGCAAAGCGCCAATCCGAGTCCCGCCCCGTTTTGAGCCCTCGACCGGGATTTGTCTATCATGTAAAAAGGCTCCGTTATGTGAGCAAGCTCATCCGCTTTCATTCCGCTTCCCGTGTCCTTGACAAATAAAGCGTAACCTCCGGCTTCCGCTTTGCCGTACAGTTCGATGCTCTGCCCTCTCCTGCTCGCCTTTCGCGAGTTATCGACAAGATTTATGATGAGCGTCTTGAACAGGTCGGGTTCTATCGTAACATCTCCCCTGTCCCATCTCATGTCGAGCGTAATTCCCTCCGCCGACAGCGACGGCACGGTCACCGTCGCCACTTCACGGATAAAATAACCGACGTCGCAGCGTTTTTTTTCAAATTCCTGCTTCCCCGCGACTATGATATCCATGAGCTTAAGAGAAAGAGCCTCAAGCCGTTTCCCCTCTGAGAAAATATAACCCGCCGCCGTAAAGCGCTGCTTCGGCGGCATATCTTTTGATCGCAGCATATCCGCGTACCCGATTATCGCGGTCAGAGGCGTTTTTAATTCGTGCGCAAAGCTTGCGGTAAACTCTTCTCTGCGATCCGCGACTTCCTCAAGGTTATTTACGGCCCGTTCAAGTTCGGCTATCCTGATCTTCGCCATGCGGGCCTCAGCCTCGTCTTTTTGCGTGATAAGCCAGATCAGCATGGAAATCAAAAAAGCGCCCCCGAAGCCCGAAACGGTCAGGAAAATCAAATACGACCCGTAAGCGAGCTCCCCGCCCGACATACACGCGCCGACGCAAACCGCAGCTGAAATCACCATGACCATAATAAAGAAGCTTTTTGAGGCTTTGGACATAATAACGCTAATCCTCCAGTCGGTAACCCACTTTATAGATCGCCTTGATCTTGTTTTCCCAGTGCATTTTTTTCCTGAGCCTCTGCACGTGAAGGTCGACCGTTCGGCTGTCGCCCATATAGTCGCTTTCCCAAACGCGCTCGTACAGCGTCTCTCTGAAAAGAGCAATGTTCCGGTTGCGGGCAAACATAAGTAAAAGCTCATATTCTTTCATCGTAAGCTGTATCGCCTTGCTGCCCCGGCGCACGCTGCGGGATTTTGTATCTATGGTCACATCGTCTACGATTATTTCCGTTTGAGTTTTTCCCGCTCTCCTCAGAATGGTCTCGACTCTCGCAAGAAGTTCAACTATTTCGAACGGCTTGACCAAATAATCGTCCGCCCCGAGTTTTAATCCTTTGACTTTATCCTCAGTGCTGCCTTTGGCTGTCAGGAAAATGACGGGGATCTCCATCGGTTTTATGTATTCCAAAAGCTCATAGCCGTCGGCTCCCGGAAGCATGATATCAAGCAGGATAAGGTCAAACCGCTCCTTTTCCAAAATGTCGGCGGCCTGTATGCCGTCGTAGGCGCAGGTACAGCCGTAGCCCGCTCCCGATAAATTCATTTCGATCAGGTCGTTTATCGCCCTCTCGTCCTCGACTATAAGTATTTTTATCATATGCCATCCTCCCGCGGTAATGCCAAAGCGACGCCGTTCCCATAAGATTGTACCGGATTGTCCCAAAATATCAACTGTTATCGGCCCCGTCGGCAAAACAAAGAAAACTCTCGATAATTTCTTAACGCTTAAAATTTAAAAAACCTGTTGACATCATTCGTCAACGTTGCTACAATGCAACAATGTTAGCAAATTCCGCCGCCGGGAGGTCATCCGATGGATTACGGTGAATTGGCATTTGAACTGATAAAGGGAATGAAAGCGCTTCACAAGATAAAAACGCACAGAAGCATCAATGACGCTCTGCAGGGAGAAGCGTTTGTTTTAGACTGCATCGCGCTCGGAGACGGCGACGTGCTGCCTGGCGAGATCGGGCAAGAAATGAACGTCAGTTCCGCGCGGGTCGCAGCGGCGTTGAACAGTTTGGAAAAAAAAGGACTTATCACCCGAAGGATAGACACGAACGACCGCAGGAAGATTTTGATCGGCATAACGCCGGAGGGTAAAAAACTGGCGGAAACACACCAAAGCGCCGTTCTGGGGCTTGCCGCGAAAATGCTTGAACTCTTGGGCGACCCCGACGCGACCGAATATGTCCGCATAATGAAAAAACTGACGACTCTGCTTCCCGAATACAAAGAACAGACGTGACGGGGAAAAGTTCCCGCAGGCGCCCTCTCCGACACAGCCGTCGGAGGTCGCATGAAAAATACTTACAAACGGAGGAAACCCCCATGAAAAAAATACCGGCGGCCGTCTCGGCGGCGCTGCTGTTTCTCATATTTCAAGGCTGCGGAACATCAACCGGCACAGCGGCGCCGGAGGAAAAAGCGGTGTTGGTGGAGGTTGAGGTCGTCGAGCTCAAATCAATAAAAAATGAATTATCATATCCCGGGCAGGTAAAAGCGTCGGAAAGCGTGGCGGTCATCAGTAAAACAGCAGGAAAGATCGATGAAGTGTTTTTTAATACCGGGGACGCGGTCAAAGCCGGTGACGTGCTTTTTACATTGGAATTGACTGACATTGAAAACAACATCAAAGCCGTTGAAGCTCAGCTCGGCGCGGCCGACGCCGCCGTCCGGGCCGCTCAAACCGGCGTGGCGCAGGCAAACACGAACGCCGCTCAGGCGCGGCAGATCATAGGCCAAAGAGAACTGGCGCTCGAGCAGGCGCAGCTGGCCTGTGACAACGCCCTCAGAAATCACAACCGGGCGCTTATGCTTTTCGACATCGGCGATCTGTCTCAAAATGACCTTAATCAGAGCGAGACGGCGCTGAACAACGCGGAAATCGCCGTCGCACAAGCGCTGTCCGCCTTGGAGCAGACAAAAAGCAGCTATTCCGAAAGCGCTCTTCGGGCGCAAGACGCCTTGGCGCAAGCCGTCGCTCAAAGAGACAGCGTGCTGATCAGCCTTGAGACAGCGGAAGAAAGGCGAACCGACGCCGCCGTCAAAACCCCTATAACCGGCGTTGTAGGCTCAAGGAACGCCGAGCCGCATATGATGCTCTCATCAGCGTCGGTACCGTTTTTTATTGTTCAAACAGATATCGTCGAGATCAGCGTGCAGGTAACGGAAACGCTTGTGAACCGCCTGAGTGCGGGCGATACGGTCTCGGTCTCGATAAGCGCCGCCGGCGCGGACTATGAAGGCAGGATAAAAGCGATAAGCCCCGCGGCAAACGAAATAACGTCGACTTTTGAAGTGCGCGTTGAAGTGGCTAACAAGTCGGGGGATATCAAACCCGGCATGTACGCGGAAGTTTTCTTTGTAAAAGAACAATCGAGCGGCGTCCCGGTCATTCCCCGCGGCGCAGTGATAAGAGAGGACGGCGTCCCGGTGGTATACATCGTTGAAAACGGAAGATCGAAAAAAAGCGAGGTATCAACGGGAATAGACACGGGGACCGAAATCGAAATAATCGCCGGTCTTAATCCGGGAGATACCGTTGTCGTCAAAGGGCAGAATTACCTGCGCAACGATTCTCTTATAAGGACCGAAGGAAGACCGGGTGATGCGGCTTGAGCATATCCGCGCTTTGTATAAGGCGCCCCGTAACGACCGTAATGGTCATACTTATCGCCGGGATACTCGGCGTCATATCGCTTATCTCTTTAAAACAAGACCTTATGCCTGAAATGAATCTCGGCATAGCGGTCGTATTCGCAAGTTACGACGGCGCCGGTCCGCAGGAGATCGAAAACATGGTGACCAAGCCCTTGGAGAGCGCGCTCGGTACCGTCAACAACCTGAAAAACATCTCATCCGTCTCGTCCGGCGGGATGTCGCTGGTTATTCTGGAATTCAGCGAAGGGACCGACATGGACAACGCGGCGCTTAAAATGCGCGAGAATACTGACCTTGTCAAGAGATTTTTACCCGACGGAGTGGAGCCGCGCGTGCTGCAGATCGATCCGAACATGATGCAGCTGTTCACCTTGGGAGTTACCGGCGATTATGATTTGGTCAAACTGAAAACCATTTTGGACGACGAGATCATCGGAAGACTTGAAAAACTCGAAGGAGTCGGCTCAGTCAGCGATTCCGGCGGCAGGGAACGCGAGATCGGCATAGAACTGCACCCCGACAAACTTGCCGGCTACGGTATAAGCGCAAATCAAATAGCAGGCGTACTCGCGGCGGAAAATATAAACAGGCCCGCGGGCACAATGACAAGGGGCGACACGGAAATACAAATTCGAACCACAGGCGAATTCAAATCTGTGTCCGAAATCGAGAACATGCCGCTCACCACTCCGAGAGGAGCGACAATACGCCTCGGCGACGTGGCGGATGTCATCGACGGTTTCAAGAAAACAACTTCATTTTCTCTTATCAACGGCAGAGAGGGAATAATACTGTCGGTCCAGAAACAATCCATCGCAAACACAGTCGATGTTGCCGACAGGATAAACAAAGAAGTGGAGAATCTGCGCCGGGACTACCCCGACCTTGAATTCTCGGTATTGATGGATACCTCGTCTTTCATAAAAAATTCCCTTTCAAATGTTTGGACCACAGTGATAATGGCGACGGCCCTGGCCGTCATCGTGCTGCTGTTGTTTTTGGGAAGCATTCGCAGCTCGATCATTATAGGCGTCGCCATCCCCATATCGATAATCGTGACCATGGCGCTCATGTATTTTTCGGATCTCACTATGAACATGATAACATTAAACGCCTTGGTCATAAGCGTGGGCATGCTGGTCGACAACTCCATCGTCGTGCTTGAGAGCATATCCCGTCATTTGAATACCGGCAAAGACCCGAAAGCGGCGGCTTATGAAGGGACGCGGGAAGTCGGTATATCCGTGGTCGCGTCCACATTGACGACCGTTGTGGTGTTCGTCCCCGTGATTTTCGTTGAGGGGATAGCCGGAAAGATGTTCGGACAGCTCGGGTTGATCATCGCGTTTTCACTTATTTCCTCGCTTGCCGTATCGCTGACTTTTGTTCCCATGGCCTGTTCCAGATTTTTGAAGCCCGGCGATACCGACAAAAGAAAAACGTTTTTAAACAAGCCTTGGGAAAGATGGAACACGGCGTATAAGAATTTTGAAATCGTTTACGCGCGGCTTCTCCGCGCGGCCCTGACACACAGAAAAACGGTTATCTTCGCGGTCATTGCGTTTATAGCCGCCACAGGTTCGGTAATCGGTTTTATCGGCATGGATTACATGCCGTCAATGGATCAGGGTTTTCTCGGTATAAACGTGAGCACGCCGCGAGGCAGCCGTCTTGAGGAGATCTCGGCGGCGGCTGACACGGTTATCGAAAGGATAGCCGGTATAGAGGAAATAAGGGAGGTCTCCGTGTCGGTCGGCGGCGGCGGTATGATGTCGCTTTTCGGCGGCGGATCAAGCTCGGCTTCGTTTACGATACAGCTGATTCCCAAAGCTCAAAGACCGGCGATCGACATTGTCGCCGAGAATATACGCGAGGCGATAGGAGACATTGCCGGAGCCGAGGTGACCGTTTCGTCATCCGGCGGCTTCGACATGGGCGGGAACACGGTCAGTTTGACTGTTTACGGAGACGATTTCGATACGCTTGCGAATACCGCGGAGGACTTGGCTGCCTTGATAGCAACACTTCCCAACATCAGGAACGCGGAGAGTTCGCTACGCGAAGGGACTCCTCAGGCAAGAGTCGTTACGGACAGAAACAAAGCGTCGACTTTCGGACTGCAAGCTTCTTATGTGGCCTCAGCGGTAAACACCGCGATCAACGGGACGACCGTGACGAAATATAAAATATCCGGCGATGAGACGGACGTCACCTTGCGTTATCCTCCGGAACGGGTGAAGTATATTTCGGATCTTAACAATCTTGCGATCATAACTCCCGCGGGAATAAGCATCCCGCTCTCAGAGGTGGCGGACGTATATGAGGAGCAGGGCCCCGCTTCGATAGCAAAAGAAAATCACAAGCAGTATATGACCGTAAGCGCGGATTTTATTAACGTCGATCTGAACACCATTACAAACGAGATAGGCGAGCTTCTCGACGGATACAATATGCCGAACGGCATATCATACAAATTCGGCGGCATCTTCGAAACCATGATGGAATCCTTCCGTGCGCTTTTGCTCGCTTTGTTATTGGGCTTCGTGTTGGTGTATATGGTCATAGCGTCGCAATTTGAGTCGCTCATATATCCCGCGACAATACTCATCTCAATACCTGTCGCATGGACCTGCGGGCTTTTGGGCGTGTTCCTTTTGGGCAACAGTCTGAGCATAGCCGCGATGATAGGCATGATACTGCTGATGGGTATAGTCGTCAATAACGGCATCGTGCTCGTCGATTACATCAACATCAATCGAAAGGAAGGAAAAGAAGCGTTTGACGCGATTTTAGCCGCCGGTCCCGTGAGGCTGCGCCCCATACTGATGACGACGATAACAACGGTTATCGGTTTGCTTCCGATGCTCTTATCTTTCGGCGAAGGATCGGAAATGCAAAAGCCTCTCGGCGCGGTCATAGCGTTCGGTCTTTTGCTCTCAACGCTCGTTACCTTGGTATTGATCCCCGTGCTGTACATGAGCCTTCACAATTTTATGAAAAAACGCAGGATAAACGACATTAAAATATAAATTCCGCCGCTGCGGCAAAAAAATCCGGATGAGAGATTCCGGCATCCTCAAAGGAGAACAGAGTATGAAAAAGACGGTTTGTTTAATTTTAGCGCTGACTATGCTGTGCGCTTCGGCCGCCCCGGTATTTGCCGCCGGCGAGCCGGCTCCGGAAGAGACAGTCATCACGGTCGATTATGACCGGATCGCCGAGCACATTGCCGAGAACAACCCCGCCGTTTTGTCGGTATTACAGGCGTATCATAAGCTGAGGCTTCAGCTCAACGCCTTGGAATCCAGTCACAGCGATTTACTCAAGAGCCCTCTGTCTCTCATGGAGATCGCCTCGCCCGCCATGACCTTGCAAAACGCCATGAAAGAACTCAGCGACGCGCTGAAAAACATGGATAAAGACCTTAACAAAGCCGCGGACGGTCAAATCCACGTCGCGCGCATGATGTATCTGCGGCAATTCATACTCACGGAGCAGCTTCAAACTGCCGAAAGAGCGTTGGCCGCGGCAAAACGTGACATGGAGCTTTATCTCAAAAAACTTGAGATCGGGCTTATATCCCAAAGTACGCCGGAGTCGTTTGAAAAGATCGTTACCGCTCATACCGACGCGGTAAAGACACTGCGAAAGGCGTCGGACGATAATTTGACCGCTCTTTCCGATCTTCTGGGAATCAATACGCCCATACAACTCGGCGCTCTTCCGGAAATAGAGCTCGGCGGCATCAAAGAGCGCGACCTCAAGGCCGATCTGGCGGCGTACACCTTGTCAGCGTCTGATGTGCAGGCCAAAAAGGCGGCCTATAACAACGCCTCCGACGCTCTTGCCTCCGCCTCCAATGCGGCCAACATCTATGCCCGGGACGTCGCCAAAAAGAATTATGAGACCGCTAAGGTCTTGGCCGCCCGCGATTTTCCGAGAGTATACGGCGATCTTTCGGATATCTATGAGGACCATATCTCATCCTCCGCGGTGAAGGACGCTGAGAAGGACCTCGACAAACTGCAAAAACAGTTTGACGCCGGTTTCGTCTCCCTCAATACGGTCATCGCCGCAGAGCGCGCTCTCGCCGATGCGAAAAGCAAATACGAGCAGGAGAGGCTCTCTGTTTTTACGGCGCTGCTCCAATATGAATATGACCTAATCGACCGGGAATAGGAAAAACCTATGCGCCGTTTTAAATACTTTGCCAAAGCGGAACACCGGGGATATGCTCCGAACCGCACAGCTGCGCCGGAGGGATAAAATGACTGTTTTGCTGACGGGAGGAGCCGGCTATATAGGCTCCCATGTCGCGGTCGAAATGATAAACGCGGGTTTTAACGTCGTTATCGCGGATAACCTGTCCGCCGGTCACAAAGACGTTCCCGAGCGCATAAAAACCTTGACCGGCGTTTCATTCCCTTTTTTCGAAATCGACATATGCGACAAAGAAGCGGTACGCGGGATATTTGATTCTTTCTCCGTAGACGCCGTTGTGCACGCAGCCGGGTATAAGGCGGTGGCGGAATCCGTCAGCCTGCCGCTCAAATATTACAGGAACAATACGGACGGCGCATTGACTCTTTTGGAAGTCATGGCGGAGCGCGGCGTCAAAGCCTTTGTTTTCAGCTCCTCCGCGACTGTGTACGGAATCCCGGACACGGTGCCGATAAAAGAGACGGCTCATACGGGGGACTGCCTGAACGCCTACGGAAGAACCAAATACATAATTGAAAAAATACTTGAGGACCTGTGCCGCTCCGACCCTTTGTTCTCTGCCGTGCCGCTGCGGTATTTTAACCCGGTCGGCGCTCACAGGAGCGGACTTTTGGGCGACGACCCCATCGGCGTCCCGAACAATCTGATGCCGTACATACTGCGCGTGGCTGCCGGCCGGCTGCCCGAGCTCAACATATTCGGCAACGACTACCCAACAAAAGACGGCACATGCATACGCGATTACATCCATGTCGTCGACCTCGCCAAAGGACACACGGCCGCCGTTGATTACGCCGTTAAACACAGCGGATACGAGGTTTTTAATCTCGGCACCGGTATAGGTTACAGTGTGCTCGACATGGTTCGGGTCTTTGAAAAAGTTACGGGCCGCCCGCTGCCTTATAAATTCGCCCCGAGACGCGAAGGTGACAGCGCCGAATACTTGGCCGACCCCTCAAAGGCCGAAAAAAATCTCGGATGGCGCGCCGTATTGACCATTGAAGACATGTGTTTCGACGCACAAAGATATGAAGGAGGAAAAGAACAATGAAAATAGCAGCCGTAAACGGCAGTCCGCATCCGGAGGGGAACACCGCCATAACGATAAAGTCTTTTTTTGAAACATTGGAAAAAGACGGCTTTGAAACCGAAATGCTGCAAGTGGGCAGCGGCGCCGTCAAAGGCTGCGTCGCCTGCGGCGGCTGCGCGGAAACAGGAAAATGCAAAGTCCCGGACAAGCAATTTGAGGAATGGGCCGAAAAATTGTTCGCCGCCGACGGAGTTTTCTTAGCCGCGCCCGTCTATTTCGGCACCATGCCGGGAACCATGAAAGCCTTTCTTGACAGATTCTTCTTTCAGAGCATTCAGGCAGGAAGGATGCGTCAAAAAGTCGGAGCCTGCGCCGCCGTATTGCGCAGATCGGGAGGCTGTACGACCTTGGACGATCTGAGCAGATATTTTATCTCTTCGGAAATGATCGTCGTTAACGCTTCTTGTCCCGGCCTCGTCCACGGCAGAATGCCGGGAGAGGTTTTACGGGACGCCGAAGGGATGGACGCCGTAAAAAAACTTGCGCTCAACATGGCTTGGGTATTAAAAATGAAAGAGGCGACCGAAAAGCAGATCCCTCCTCCCGCGTATACCCCGAAAGTCTATATGAGCTTTATCAGATAACATACCGGGCGACGGCGGCGCTGTTTCACGCCGAAAGCCGTCGCCCGGTTTTTTTACGGATCACATATGCTTAATTTCGCTGCCGCTGTGATCGATCAGGTCACTGCGGGCCGAACACGACCGTTACCTCGGTCCCCACGCCGAGTTTGCTTTTCAACGACAGCTTCCAATCATAAAGAGCGCAAATATGTTTGACAATGGAGAGCCCCAGCCCCGTGCCGCCGTTTTGCTGAGAGCGGCTTTTTTCCGCGCGGTAAAACCGCTCGAATATTCTGGTTTGTTCTTCGGGCGAAATTCCGGCGCCGTCGTCGAACACAAAAAGCCAAGCGTTTTTGCCGTCGCTCTCCATAGTCACTGAAACCCTGCCTCCCCTGTTGCCGTAACGCACGGCATTTTCAATGAGGTTTTTGACAAGATTATATAAATGTTCCGGTTCGGCGCTCACTTCGGCGTCGCCTGTCTGTTCAAAGCTGATGCTTTTTTCGCTCATCGAGGTCGACAGGGTCTCGCGAGCTTCGCTAACGGTTCCGGCGAGTGAAACGGACACGGGGTTTATTTCCCGGGCCGTTTCAAGCTCCGAGAGTTTCAGCATATCGCCTATGAGCGACAGCATACGGTCGGTCTCACGGGTGATGCCGGAAATATACTTATCCAAGCTTTTATCTTTATTGTTCAGCGAAGTCAACTCATTAAAGCCTTTTATAGCGGTCAAAGGAGTCTTGAGTTCATGGGAGGCATTTGAGAAAAATTCCTCCCGCCGTTTTGAGTTTTCACGGTTTTCCGTAACATCCGACAAAACGACCATCGTCAGATCGGTATCATGCAGCTGCTTGACCGCCGCCAAAAATATCCTGCCGCCCGACACGAACTCGAAAAGAGTGCTTTTTCCGAATTTCACGCAGTCGTCCACCGCCCCGTACAGCGTTTTGTCGTAAGTCATATAATTCAGATTCTTGCCTTTTATTTCGGGCTTCGCGTCGAAAATACCGAGCGCGGCGGAGTTGACCAAAACGATATTCTTGTTTTCATCCACTGCAAACAGGCCGTCCGCTATATTATTAAAAATATACTCCGCTTTATTTGTTTCATCTTGCAGGGCTGTAATACTGTTTTGCAGAATCTGAGCGATCTCATCCGTCTCACGGATGAGATCGTCTGTTTCCGACCGTCGCCGGCTGACGGGCCGGGGCGCATATTCGCCGTTCGACAGTGATATCAGTCTTTGTTCGACATATTCAAAGGGACGCACCAGCCGGGCAATAACGCCTCGCGCCGTAAAAAGGCAAAAAACAGCGGTGAGAATCAAAATACACACAAGTATCGGTACGGTTTGCCGGAGATATCCGTTAACGGCTGCCACAGGGACGGCAGCGCGGATAAAGACATAACCGTCTCCGTCCTGTACTTTCAGCGCGTAGTATATCAGCTCCGTGCCCAGCGTATCCGAATAACGGACAAAAGCCGCCGGAGAATCGTTTAATGCCGCTTGTATTTCAGGCCTGGCCAAATGGTTTTCGCTTGACTGCAAATCAATGGGACGGCTGTCGGCCAAAACAGCGCCTTCCTTCGATATCACCGTTATCCGCGTATCTCCGCCCGCTTTTACAAAGGCCGAAAGATCGGTATCTTCGTTATAAAGGCCGGCGCATATCCGCGTCGTTTCCGTGACCATATCCTTGGCAAGGTTTAAGTTCCCCGTATAGGTCACATGAACGGACAAACCGAAAAAACACAAAATACCGGTGAATATTATCAGGGTCGTATACAGATACAGTCGTTTTTTCATGTCATCATATAGCCTACTCCCCGCACAGTCCGGATAACGGCTCTGCTTCCGGCTTCCGAGAGTTTTTTTCTCAATTCTCTTATATGGATGTCAAGCGTTCTGGATTCGCCGATGAATTCCGTCCCCCAAACTTCGCAAAAGATGATCTCGCGCTCTCTTACCTTTTCGGCGTTTAGGCAGAGCAGGCATAAGAGCTTATATTCTTTCGGCGTCATGCGTACTTCTTTGCCGTTTATCGTCACGGAGTGCTTTGAATTGTCTATCTTAATGTCTTTATATACAAGATTTTTTTCCGCCGATTTGCCGTATTTTCGGAGATTCGCCTTGATTCGCGCGGCAAGCTCCGTAACGCCGAAGGGTTTCGCCATATAGTCGTCGGCGCCCATGTTGAGTCCTTTGACTTTTGATATCTCCTCGCCTTTTGCGGAAACGATTATGACCGGGATGTCAGCGGTCGTCCCCGAAGTCTTCAGCCGGGACAAAATCATGAAACCGTCGTCGCCGGGCAACATGATATCAAGCAGGATCAGGTCGGGCCTGTCTGTCGAAAGCGCGTCGAAAAATGATTTTCCGTCGGTAAAGCACCGGCAGTCGAACTCGCCCTCCAGCGCGTATGTATAAAGCTCTTGGATCCCGGCGTCGTCCTCTACGGCAAAAATGGTTTGTTTCATCAGAGCGTCACTCGTTTTCGGGGCGGTTGCCCGTTATAGCGTATTCGACCCACTCTCCTATATTGACTGCGTGATCGCCGATACGCTCCAAATACTTCGTTATCATCATAAACAAGATCGCCTGTTCGGCGTTATCCGGATTTTTTTTGATAAGAGCCGTCAAGTCGGCCATAACGATGTTAAAAAGCTCGTCGACCTTGTCATCTGTCCTGTCAAGCGAACCTGCGAGCTTGAGGTCACGGTTGATATATGACTGCACGCCGTCCTTGACCATTTGAATGACAATGACCGCCATCTGCGGGATATGCTCCAGTTCCTTGATATACTCCTCGTCGCCGAACTGCATTGTGATCTCGGCTATCTCCCGCGCCTGATCGCCGATACGTTCAAGATCGGTGATCATTTTGAGCGCCGCCGACACTTCCCGGAAATCACTTGCAACAGGGTGCTCCATAACGAGCAGTTTAAGGCACGACTGCTCGATTTCGCGTTCCATCCGGTCAATAAGCTTGTCTTCCTCAAAGACTTCCTTCGTAAGCGCATAGTCCCGTTCCGTCAGCGCCTTGACAGATTTTTCTATCACCGTTTCAATACGGCGGCACATCAGCACAAGATTGTCGAAAATGCTTTTCAATTCTTTTTCATAATGTGTTCTGCTCGACATAATAATAATACTCCTTTTTCGCGAATTGCGCAATTATCAGCCGAAACTCGCGTTGATCAGCCGAAACGACCCGTTATGTAATCCTCTGTTCGTTTGTCTTTCGGATTCGTAAAAATATCCTCTGTTCTGCCGGATTCGATTATCTCTCCCAAAAGGAAAAAAGCCGTTTTGTCCGATATACGGGTCGCTTGCTGCATGTTGTGCGTGACAATTACTATTGTGTACGTCGTTTTCAGCTCATTCATCAAATCTTCGATTTTTCCGGTGGATATCGGGTCGAGCGCGCTTGTAGGCTCATCCATAAGGAGTATCTTTGGATCGGCCGCAAGAGCGCGGGCTATACAGAGCCTTTGCTGCTGGCCGCCGGACAAACCCATGGCGTTTTTGCCGAGGCGGTCTTTCACTTCATTCCAAAGGCCCGCCCGGTTAAGGGAGCGCTCCGCGATCTCATCGAGTTCGGCTTTTTTCTTGATACCGAACGTGCGCGGAGCAAAGGCGATATTGTCAAAAATGCTCACGGGAAAAGGATTGGGTTTTTGAAATACCATACCCACATTTTTTCGAAGCAGCGTAACATCCGTGTCCTTCGCGTAAATATTCTGTCCGCCTATCAGTATCTCGCCCGTGATCCTGCAGTCCTCGATCAAATCGTTCATCCTGTTGAACATTTTGATAAATGTCGATTTCCCGCAGCCGGACGGCCCGATCAAAGCTGTCACCTCATGTTCCTCAAAGTCCGCCCGAACGTTTTTCAGCGCGTGAAAATCGCCGTAATACAAATCGCAGTCGCGAACGGTAATATTATATTCGTTTTCCGGCCGCAGGTCATCCATTTGCAAGTTCTCCCTTACCGTATAATTTCCCCGTTAAGGTCGCCAAAATGTTTATCGATACTACCAGAACCAAGAGCACGGCGCCGGTAGCCGCCGCTTCCTCGGGATAACCGTTGCTTCCGAAATAGTACACATCCAACGCGAGGCTTGTTCCGGGCGACGAAATGTTTGCCGGCATTTTATTCACTACCATGCCGACGGTCAAAATCAAAACCGCGCTCTCTGAAATCACGCGGCCCGTCGCCAAGATCAGCGAAGTCACTATACCGCTCGCGGCGCAGGGCAGGACCACGGAAAAGATCGTGCGTACTTTTGACGATCCGAGCGCAAAACTGCCTTCGCGCAGAGTATTCGGCACGGCGAGCAGGCTCTCCTCAGTCGAGCGGACGATAACCGGCAATATCATGATCGCAAGAGTGATCCCGCCGCCCGCAAGCGAATAATTAAATCCGAGAGCGATGACAAAAACAAGATAACCGAAAATCCCGTATACGATAGACGGTATCCCCGCAAGCGTTTCGACCGCGATCCTGATAATGCGGACAGGACGGCTTTTTGTTTTTGTATATTCGGTCAAAAACACAGCGCTGCCTATGCCGACCGGGGCGGCGATCAAAACGGAAATCAATATCAGATACAAGGTCCCGGCCAAAGCGGGTTTTATCGATGGATACTTTCCGTAGTCTCCGAACAAAAGCCGGGTATTTATGTGCGGCGCTCCGCGGGCTGCAACAAATACCAAAACGGCGGCGAGCGCGATAAGGCTTAAAACGAGCGCGAACCTGACCGCATATTTGAAAACGGCGTATTTAATGATTTGCCTTTTGTGAGCTTTGGTTTTCACCGCTTATCCCCTTTCAAAAGTGAAAAGCTTATGTTCAAAAGCAGGATAAAGAAAAACAATACGACGCCGGTCGCGACAAGCGCGGTCTCGGCGTCCCCGCGCAATTCGGTCGCTCCCATCGCTATATTTGCCGTAAGAGTTCGAACCGACTGAAACAGGCTCCTCGGCATAGCCGGCGAGCCGCCTATTACCATAATAACAGCCATCGTCTCGCCGACAGCCCGGCCCACAGCCAAAACGACCGCCGCGAATATCCCGCTTTTGGCTGCCGGGAGCATGACCTTGAACACGCTTTGCTCCTTTGTCGCTCCGAGTGCGAGAGCTCCCTCATAATAACTCTTCGGAACGGCGTTGAGAGCGTCAAGGCTGACGCTGACGATGGTCGGCATTATCATAACGGATAAAACAAGACTTGCCGCGAGAATACCGTATCCCACCCCGCTCTGCGATACTTTATCGCGCAGAAACGGCACGATGACGACGATTCCGAAAAGGCCGTATATTACGGACGGTATCCCCGCTAAAAGATTTATCATTTGCCTTATCGCAGGCACCGCTTTTACGGGACAAAATTTATAAAGGCCGACAGCCGATAAAAGCCCCGTAACAACTCCGATCACGGCAGACAGCGCCGTCACATAAAGGGACGTTATTATCATGGATAAAATGCCGTAGGCTTCTTCGTGCAGATTCCATGTTTTGCCGAAAAAATTGGCGAAGCCTGTTTTGAATATAAAAGGAACGCCTTCGGCGAAAAGAAATACGCATATGCAGCCGAGAGCGAATACGGAAAATCCGGCGCAGAACATGAAAATACCGCGCATCACGGCGTCTCTTGTTCTGATAAAACGAAATGCTTTGTTCATAACGCCCCACCATTTACACGAAGCAGGGCGAAAGAGATATCTCCCGCCCGGCTTACCCTGTATGTTTTTATTTTATAAGCTCATGCCATTTGGTAACGGCGCCCGCTTCGGCGTCAACGTCATAGATGTTTTTCAACTGCTCAGCGGATATACTGTCAAGCGGATTGTCTTTATGGACGATGACCGCGATGCCGTCTTTGCAGACAACGGTGTGTACGCAGGACGGAGCTTTTTCAATGCTGAATTCTTCGCTTATCATGCCGAATTCCGACACGCCCTCGTCAGCGTTCTTATAACCCGTGCCGCTGCCGCCGCCGCCGACCGTGACGCTTACGTTGGGCTGAAATACCTCAAAAGCCGCCGCGAGATCGGTCATCAAAGGCTGCAGAGAAGTTGAACCGCTGATATCGATACTTCCCGACAGGGAGGCGTTTATCGTGTAAGCGGGAGCGTTTTCCGCCGTCGAAACATATCCCTCGGCGGAAATAATGACCTGCGCGTCACTTGATTGCAGAAAAGTAAAGAAAGCCGAATTCACGGCGTTGTCAAGCGCGGCTTCTTTGTAAACTATCGACAGCGGACGTGATATCTTGTACACGCCGCTTTTGATATTTTCGGTCGTCGCTTCCGCGCCGTCGACTTTCAGCATTTTGACGTCGCTTGTCACATAACCGAGACTTTCATATGCTATCGCCGCGGGATTGCCCTTCACTTCGGCTAATATGCCGGCCGTTCCGTTCTGGATAATAACGTTCTCTGGGTCCGCCTTGCCTTTGAGTCCGATGATCTCCATAAACGCGCTCTTGGTGCCGCTGCCGTCCTCGCGCGCCGTGACGGAAATGTTTTTCGACGTGTCAAAGCCGGGCGCCTTACCGGCAGCCGAATCCGGGGCGGCTGCCCGGGCGGAGGACGCGGTATTCGGCGCTTGGTTTTGAGAAGCGCTTTGGGAATCGCCGAAGCCGCTGCCGGCGGCGCTGCCGCAAGCGGTCAGACTTAATATCACAACAAGCGAAAGCACCGCGGGAAAAACAGCTGTCAGTTTTTTCATTCTTTTTAATTCTCCTCGTCATTTCTCGGTATGATCGATTTTTCACGATTTGATTTTATCCCCTCCGAAAAGAGCAAGAAACCCGGAGAATGTAAGGAAAATGTAAATAATATGTAAAGAAAGCCCGCGTTGCGCGCCGGAATGTCCGGAAACGCGGCGGGCGTCGGCGGGAAAGCAGCCGGCCTTGAACAATCGTTAAGTATTCATGATCTCAAGGCGGCGGCCGGTTTATCTTTATTCTGTTTCATGCCCGAAACTCTTTTCCCATGTTTTGACCGTCTGCTCTGCAAAAAAATCATACAGCAAGTCTGTACTCTCACTCTTTTTACAGGCCTCAAGCGCTGTAAAATATCTCTTTTTATCCTCCTCAAAAACAATAAGCGGCGGATGATTCCGGGATATCAGATAATAATTGAGCAGTATGCGGCCCGTTATGCCGTTCATGTCCGCAAAGGGCCTTATGTTTTCAAAACGCGCGTAAAAACACGCCCCGGCTCTCAGCGCATTTTCGCCGGCGCATTCGTTCATATCAACTGTCAGCTTGAGCATCAGGGCTTCGATCCCGTCTGCGCCGGGCGAGTGCATGCCCGGCAACCGGTCGTTTTTGCGAAACTCGCCGGGCCGCTCCCCTTGTTCTGCAAAGAGTTTTTGATCATATGTCCCGCTTGCTGAAGCGAGATGTATTTCTTTTATCAAATCGATCGTTATAGGCTCTTTTGCAATCAGTTTGCGCTTTATGAGTTTCGCGCACAGTTTCAGATTTTGCTGTTCGACCAGCGCGCGTACATCGCCCGTGTATCCGGCTACTTTTCCGCTTTGAAATATTTCACGCGTGTCGCGGTAAGCTATTTTGTGATCCTCTGTCTTACCGGAGTGATACGCAAAAAGTATATCAAAGCTGTCAGAATACTTATAAGGTTCAGTCTCTCTTTCAGCGCCGTCAGATCGCCACCGCTGCACAGTCATTTCGTAAAGGTCCACAAAATACCGCCTCCGCCGGCTTAATGAAGCGAAAAAATCATCCGTAAACCAAATTCGGTAAAAAAGTCACGATCTGCGGTATGAAAATCAAAATAAGGCACATGACCACATTTGCTATAACAAAGGGCCATACTCCGCTGAACATGGTTTTCAGCGGGACTTCCCTGATAACTCCTTTGAGGATAAACACATTCACTCCAACGGGCGGAGTTATTGACCCCATGGCAATAACGACAACAATAACAACACCGTACCAGATCGGGTCGTATCCGAGCGTACCGCAAATTATGGGATAGAAAATCGGTATGGTCAGAAGCAGCATGGGCATCGCGTCAATAAAACAACCGAGGACCAAATAGATCAGTATTATCACGGTCAAAACGGACCAAGGAGGAATGCTCATTCCCGTCACAAAATTACCGAGCCGGCCGGGAATGCCGGACAGAGCGAAAAATCTCCCGTAGATCGTCGCGCCGGCTAACAGTAAATATATCATAGCCGACAGTCTGACGGATTCTTTGAGCGCCGAACGCAGTTTTTTGAGATTTATTTTTCTTCGTATCGCAGTCACAAACAGCATGCCGCCCGCACCCACCGCTCCCGCCTCTGTGGGAGTGAACCAACCCGCGAACAAACCGCCCATGGACAGCAGAAAAACAAATATGACCTCTGTCAATCCGCCTTTCAGCAAGGTCCCGAAACGATCCCTCCATGTTGCTTTCGGCGACTTCGGCGCCAAATGCGGTTTTCTGCCGACCATAAACGTTATTGTCAGCATATACAACACCATTTGCAGTAAACCGGCCGGAACTCCCGCCAAAAACAATCTTCCGACGGAATTTTCCGTAGCCGTTCCGTATATTATAAACCACATGCTCGGCGGTATGAGCACCGCAAGCGACGATCCGGCTGCTATTGACGCGGTCGACAGGCTGTCGTCGTAATTAAAACGCTTCATCTCAGGATACGCTATTGAGCCGAATGTGGCGACCGTTGCCGGCATAGACCCGCAGATCGCGCCGAACAGCGCGCAGGCCGCCTGGGTCGCGAGCGCCAGTCCCCCGTCGAAATGGCCTATGAATTTATGCGCCAACCGAAACAAGCCCTCTCCGACGCCTGAATAGCTCGCAAGATAGCCCATCAAAGAAAAAAGCGGAACTACGCATATCGTATATGACGAAAACTGCGTAAGTATATCCCCCACCACGATTTGAAACGCGGCTCTCGTGCCCCGGAGCACGACCACGCCGGCCGTTCCCATAAACATCATGCTCAATCCCACCGGCAGTCCGGTAAAAAGCAAAACGACAAAAACCATCAATCCGACGATTCCGACCATAGTAGGATTCATTCGGTCATCCCCCCTTGTAAAGCGTCGTCCGGTCCGCCTTCTTTTCCCGGTTCTCCGGCGTCCTTAAGGAGGAAAAACGAAAGGACCTTATACAGCAAACAAATCGAAATCAAAAAAAACGCCAGCGCAATGATATACACAAAAATATAGACCGGCATCCCGAGATCCGCGGTAATATCCCCGTTTTCCAGTTTTCTCCGGGCAAGTCCCACAAGCCTGTATTCCACCACAAAGCAGCCGGCCATTCCCATCAGGTCCGTAACAAGCTTTAAGATACGGGCTCCTTTCGGCGGCAGGGATTCGCTCGCGAGAGTCACCGAAATATTGCCGTTATCGCGCTCAGTGCCCGGCATCGCAAAAGCCGCCATAACAAGCGACAGATAGCAGACTATCTCGAATGTGCCGAAAATGGGATATCTGAACAGCGCCCTGAGCAGTATGTTCAAAAGGGCGACTGCCATCATCGCCAAAAGTAAAACATTCGATACGGTTTCCATCAAACCGAACAGTTTTTCCAAGATTTTCCCGAAAATCCTCATAATATCCTTCCCCGCATTCGGCCCGCAACGCGGCTGCGGGCGGCGGTGTCCGCCGCCCGCAGGTTCGAAGACGTATTCTAATTCACTTTGTACGGAGACGGATATATCCCGTTATATTGATCGATAAGCTCATGATATCGGTTGATCATGGTCTCTCCGTTAAAACCGAGGTCATTCAGCGTCTTGATATAGTCGGAAGTCACGCTCTGCGACATCTGCAGCATCTTATCAAGCTCGCCGGCTTCAAAATCATAATACTTCATACCTTGCTCGGCGGATATGTCGAGGGACGTCAAGCCGTTGTTTTCAAAGAATACCGTCGTCCTGTTTTCCCATGTGTCCAGCGCCGCCTCATCGAGTATCTTTTGAAGGTCCGCGGGCAGAGCGCTGTATGAGTCCTCATTCATAAACCACGCGTGCGTCGTATTGAGCAGAGGATAAAACGTTCCGCAGGAAGTTACTTCATAAAGAGCGTACGATGAGATCGTTTCGCAGGCCCCGATGTATCCGTCGACAACGCCCGTGCGCAGGCCCTCGTATGTTTCGGTCATGCCCATTGTGACCGGCGTTCCTCCGATGGCTCCGACAACAAGCGCCAATGTGGAATTCGTGCGTACCTGAAGCCCTTTAAAGCCGTCCACGGTTGTGACCGGGTTTTTGGTCAGGAATATTCCGGGCCCTCCGCAATAGAGCATCAGCACGCGGACTCCGTTAAACTCTCCGAACGCATCCGAATACTCCGCCGCGAAATCGGTGTAAGCGTGAGCCGCCGCCTGCCCGCTGGCATAGATGTAAGGCAATTCGAATATGCTGCTCATCGGGAAACGCCCCGGCGAAGTCGCCATATATGTCATCCCGATATCGGCAACGCCGGCTTCAATGCCGTCAAAGGTGTCGCCCGGCGAAAGCAAAGCTCCGCCCGATTGTATATCCAGCGAAAGCCGCCCCGCCGATTTGTCTTTGAGCAGGTCGTTCATGTAGTCAAGCACAAACTGCTCATAAACACCGCCTGCCGGCATAAAATTCGCGAACGAAAGGACATAACTCTTGTCGTCCGCCTTGTCGTTCGTTCCGCTTCCGCCGCAAGCCGAGAAGGCAAGAATCGACGCAATAACAAGAATTAGCGCAAGTCCGGTTTTCTTTTTCATTTACATTTTCTCCTTAATAAAAATAATTGACCTGCCGCGAGGAAACCGTCGCTCGGTATTTCGCTTTTTATTGTAGCTTATTTCGAAAACTCTGTCAACGCGAAAGGGGCTATGATACGCGCGCGTTTGTATTTTACACGCGGGGAAAATAATAATTAACGCCTCCTCGCTCCTCGATCGCAATATCACATGCACCGTACAGATAATCGATATGCGCTAAAGTTTCGCCCACCGCGAACATTTTTTGTACGGGCGGGAAATCTTCCCACGAATCACAGCGTATATCCCATTGCATCCGGCCGGCAATAGCGTATGCTGTAATCCCGGGGTCGTCTCGGATGATTTCGGAAACCTCACTCAGGCGATTTTCATGATGCTTTTTGATCGTTTCCGCCCGCTCTTTTACCGAGCAGTCAACCGCGCGGTGGGCGGGCAGTGCGATATCTGTATCATAGCTGCTGATTTTTTTTAAGTTTGCCAGATATTCTTTTAGCGAATTTTTAAAACCCGGCCATCTGACAATATTCGGCGTTATGTCAAATAATACATGATCTCCGAGAAACATAAGCTTTTTATCCCCGCAATAAAGACACGTATGGCCCGGCGTATGACCGGGCGTCGAAATGCAAGTGAGTTCATGATCGCCGCAGTTCAGTATATCGCCGTCATTAATTCCGAAAAACCTCGCATGTTTTGCCGGGCTGACTCTCATCATCGGACTGTTTTTCATTGAGTCTTCGAATTCCTCCGGCGGGAAGCCTTCAGAAGTGTATTCCGCCGCAAGCCGTTCATTGACGTCTGAAAGAAATAACGATTCCAAATATACCTTATCGGTCGGGCTCATGAATATTTTTGTACTTTCCGTCGCAAGCTCTTGCGACAGCCCAACGTGGTCAGCGTGCATATGCGTAATGAAAATATCGGTCTTTTCCATGTCGATCGAAAGCGCGCTCAACTCTTTTTTCATTGCGTCAAGGCAGGAGCGCGAATTAAAGCCCGTGTCGATAAGAAGGCCCCTGTTCGGATCGCTGATATAATAACTGTTAAGATTCTTAAGCGGGCTGCCGAACAAGGGTATGTCCAGCTTATATATGCCGCGCGCGATTTCTTCCGCCATTTATCTTCTCCTCGTTCTGTTTGAATAAAGCCGAAAAACCGCCCCGAATCCGTCGAATCCGGGGCAGCTTGTTCTGTTTCGAATAAGCGGGCGCATATTCTTCAAAACCCCGGCGGTCAGATCACGACCTTGTACGGAGCGGCGGTTTTACCGCGCAGTTTTTCCAAGCGCTCAAGCATTTGGCGATTGTCCAAATGTTTGCTCATGTCATATCGGTCATAATGGACAAGCCCCTCCAAATCTTCCCGTATCGCCTTGCCCTCGGCTGCGGCATATCCGACCGGGATCAAGGTTTGCAGCACCAACGGAGCGGGAATCCCCAATATCTCCTTGAAAGGCTCCTGTATGTGGATGCTGACCCATTGGGTGGATAGCCCTAAAGCTGTGGCCGCCAGTTGTATCAGCAGATTGGCGTTGCCTTCCGCGGTGTCCAGATGCGGCTGATGCAGAGAAAAGGTGTGCGCGCCCAGCACTGTGCCCCACTGCTTCCGTCCGTCGCAGACCACCGCAATAATGACCGGAGCGTCGCGCCATTGCCTCCGGCTCTGCTTTTTTTTAAGAGCTTCTTCCGGATCGCTTTCATCTGTTTGAAAAGCCGGATGGCGCAGCTCCCGGCGGCGCTGCTGTTCATGCCAAAAAATAAAATCCATATTGATCTCAACATACGCCTTGAACAGCCGATCCCGGACCTCGGGGTCTTTTACCGCAATAAAACTCCAGGGCTGCGAATTCGCTCCCGACGGCGCCCAGCGGGCCGCTTCCAGCATCATCTCGATATATTCGTCGGGAAAAGCGTCCGGTTTGAATTCACGGGTGCTTCTTCTTGTTTTGATCGTCTCGAGCAAGTCTTCATAGCGTTTAATATTTCGATCGGACATGGCAAAACTCTCCCGCTAAAAAATAAATATTTGTGTGTATTTTTACATAAACGCATTATGTAATTTTTATGCGGCCCCCGCTTCAGAACCTTCTCATAAACAGTATTCCTTCGTACAATCTGGCCGACATGCCGATGCGCAGCGCTAAATATAAAAACGCAGTCAGTGCGACCGAATAGATAACAGTCGTGAGCCAACTGCGCTTGCGTCTTTTCATGTACGTAAAAGTGAATATGAATATCGACGGATAAAACCCGAAGATATATATTGCAACCACTACCCCAACGAGCCAGGCGGTCATCTCCAATAACGGGCGCAGTTCCTCCGGTTTAAAAATTCTGGCATCTTTATCCTTGACTGAATCACCGTCACTTTTTCTGCCGTCCAGTATGGATTTTATCGTACCGACAAGCGAGAGGATGAGTATTACATAGCTTAAAGCGCGCGGAAGAAGCCACGCGTCAATGTTGACGAGGGTGTAGGTGTGTATTACCGAAAGAAGGGACAGCGCCACGACAACAATAAAAGCTATTGTATTTTGCTTTGTTTTCATCAACCTT
>Ga0082212_10002056_pt1 | contig 29577 bp, 17 predicted proteins | sample TergutNt197P3_FD_71548 | JGI IMG/M metagenome (GOLD analysis project Ga0082212, IMG submission 71548) | Neocapritermes taracua P3 segment gut microbial communities from Petit-Saut dam, French Guiana - Nt197 P3 | ecosystem: Host-associated > Arthropoda: Insects > Digestive system > Gut ...
TATCAGGATTCCTTACTTGATATACGGAATGAAGCTATCGGACTAAATGTTAAAATGATTGGAGACCTCAAGAATCTGGATAAGCTTACTCTCCGAAAAGCGACGGTAGATGATCCGTTTACAATTCGCTCAGGAGCTTCCGGAAGTTTTAGTGGAGAGGATATTTTACGCACCATCTTTTGGCCAAGCCACCGCGCCAAAAAACGAAATGCTAAAAACGCAAATGCCTGGAAAATATATAATGAACACTGAATTTGGAAATATTTTTAAAAAAAAGTAAAAAAATGTTTTCATGTTTGAAAAAATGTATATATTTGTCGAAAAATAAACCATTGTTTATATTAGACTAATGTGAAAATTATATATATGTTGAACAGTTTAATCCATTATGCCTATGTAGAATATGAATAGAATTACCAATTCAAAACCAGTGATGGATGGCTCGCCATCCCTTAATTATTATTTTATTTTTTAAAAAATCTTAAATAAATTTATGAGAAAAATTTTTATTAACAAACAAACAAAAATGCGGAAAAGTATTACTTCAATGTTGAGTTTTCTGCTGCTTTTATGCACTACCGTTGCCTATAGCCAAAACATCACAGTGTCCGGAACGGTCACTGACGATCGCAATGAAACGCTGATTGGAGTAAACGTACAGGTGAAAGGAACAACGATAGGCGCTATCACAAATATCGACGGGGAGTATACTCTTACGGTTCCGGGCAGTACGTCGGTGCTTGTGTTTAGCTATGTAGGGTTTTTGCCGCAGGAAATTACTGTCGGCGCCCAACGTACTATTAATGTGACTTTGAGGGAAGATGCACAAGGTCTTGACGAAGTAGTAGTAGTCGGATATGGCGTACAGCGAAAAGTAACTGTCACCGGCGCTGTTTCTTCCGTTCGCGGAGAAGAACTCAAGGCTTCACCAACAACTAACTTGTCCAATGGTATTGTAGGACGTATGCCGGGTGTGATCGGTTTTCAACGTTCCGACGAACCGGGAGGTAGCGGAACCACTTTACGTATTCGTGGTACTGGTACGCAAGGATTCAAAGATCCGCTCTATGTTATTGACGGGATACCCGATAGGGAAGGTGGTTTTAACCGTATTAACCCAAGTGATATTGAGAGTGTTTCCGTTTTGAAAGATGCTTCGGCAGCTATCTACGGTTCGCGTGCGGCCAACGGAGTTGTATTGATCACCACCAAAAGAGGAACCGAAGGAAAACCAACCATCACCTACAACGGATCATGGGGATTCACCCAGCCCACCCGTTTGCCTGAGGTTTGTAACTCATTCGAATACGCTACCTTAGTCAATGAAATAGATCAGTACTATAAAGGTACAACCGGACGGTATTCGGCCGAAGACCTGCAGAAATACAAAGACGGCAGCGATCCTTGGGGACATCCGAATACCAATTATTACGAAGCCATCAAAAATGTATCTCCCATGTACCGTCACGAGATGAGTGTAAGCGGAGGAAATGATCGCGCCAAATATTTCGCCAATATAGGTTTTGTCGGCGAGGATGGCCTTTTCAAAAATGGCGCCGGTCGTTTTGACAACTATAGTGTGCGCTTTAACTTGGATGTGAAAATCAACGATTACATTTCGATGTCTTATGGCAATGGAAGCCGTATTGAAAATAGAAAAAGAGGAGCATGGGATGCAGATGCTACATTTACCTCATTGGTGCGAAGCAAACCTACCGATCATGGTTTCTATCCGAACGGACTACCTGCGCCTGACCTTGAATACGGTCACCAGCCGATGGTTATGGCCACTGATATAACGGGTTTAAATGATGAAAAATGGTATTATCTCCAAAACAACCTCAACTTTGTCATCAAGATTCCGGGTGTAGAAGGACTGACCATAACACCCCAATTTGCATACGACAAAATGTTCTTTACTCAAAAGAACTTCCGTACGCCGTTTACCTTATATCAATGGACAGGGATTGGTGAAGAATGTATCCCCGTCACACGTGGTGGAGGTGATGGTTATGTAGTCGACCTCGATCAACGGTTTGAAGACAGAACAGGTTGGACGGTCAATACCGTTGTCAACTACAATTTTACGCTTGCCAATGACAATAATTTCGGTGTGATGGCAGGTATGGAAGGGCAAAATAAGACCAACAAGTGGATGCGCGCTTATCGCAAAGGTTTACTTTCCGACGCTTTACCTGAGCTTGATAATGGACCGCTTGACGAACGTGCCGCAGAAGGTAGATCATGGGAAGAAGCCCGTTTAAATTACTTCGGCCGTGTAAGTTATAACTTCAAGGAACGCTATTTAATAGATTTTATTTGGCGTTATGACGGATCGTACCGTTTCCCCAAAGATAAACGGTATGGTTTCTTTCCGGGCGTGAGCGCCGGATGGCGTATCTCGGAAGAAGCATTCTGGAGGGATAACGTACCCGCTATTGAGTTCTTAAAACTGCGTGCTTCCGTATCAAGAACCGGTATGGACTATTTGGTGGATAATGATGGAAACTTAGATCGCAGTATTCAATATCTGAGTGTATACAGATTCAGTACGGACTATCTGCTTGGCAATACCTTTAACCGCACACTCCGCCCCAGCCGTACACCTAATCCCGATATTACATGGGAGAAATCAACCCAGTATGATATTGGGCTTGAATTTAAAGCGCTCAATAACCGCTTGAGCTTTGAAGGCGACGTTTACTTGGAAAAACGTACCGACATGTTGCGCAATCGAAGCGCCTCCCTGCCTCTGACATCGGGTATTACACTGCCGCGAGAGAATATCGGCGAGATGAGTAACCGAGGTGTTGAAGCATTAATCAGATGGGACGACCGCATCAATAAACTGAACTACTTTATTGCGTTCAATTTCACCTACGCAAAAAACAGGCTTGATTTTATTGACGAAGTACCCGGTATTCCGGAATGGCAACGCGAAACAGGCTGTATGGACGGAACCGAATTATTCTACATAGCAGACGGTGTATTCAAAACACAGGCTGATGTAGACGCTTATCCGCATTGGGAAAATGCCAAACCCGGCGACGTCAGATTTAAAGATGTTAATGGAGACGGCAAGATTGACGCCGACGACCGTATGCGTATCAACAGAAAGAAAGAGCCTATCTTTGTTGCAGGTATTCCATTTGGAATCAGCTATCAAGGGTTTGAAATCAATTTCTTTTTGCAGGCAGCTACCGGAGGACATACGTATGTATACCGTGAGCGAGGAGGCGAATCAGGAAACATGTTTAAATGGATGTATGATAATCGTTGGACCGAAGCCAATCCGAGTGACAAATATGCGCGTATTTATAACCGCGAAGAACCGTATTGGGCGTCAGATGGAGCCAGAAGAAATACGTATTTCCTGAGAAGCACCGACTTTATCCGTTTGAAAAACATGGAAATAGGGTACTCATTCAGAAATTATGCTTTTATTAAGAATATCGGCATTCAGAATCTGCGAATCTATGCTCAGGGACAAAACCTGTTACTATTCGACAAGATAAAATTCCAGGATCCGGAACAGAATAATGCCAGTAAGGACTATATGCAGAGGCGTTATTTCAATTTTGGAGCATCATTAACATTCTAAATAAAAAAGGATATGAAAAATATTAAAAGTATTATAGCTATTATAGCAATCGGTTCGGCTCTGACTTTGGCGTCGTGCTCGGACTTTATGGATATCGTACCTTCTACTGAATATACGGAAGAGATGGTATTTTCGGATCCAGGCCTTGCTCAGGCATTTGTGACCCAGCTTTACAACAACATCCAGAATGGCGCTAAAGAGCATACATTAGACGGGCTTACCGACGATGCCTATTTCACACACAACTATGGACAGAAAGCTGTCAATGAATGTGCAGTGAGTGAGAGTGGACCGGAATGGATGGACAATGGAAATAATCCTTTCAGATGGCAACCTCGTTTTGAAGGTATTCGCAATGCGAATTTAGTCTTGTCACGTATTGACGAAGTGCCTACCAATGCAGCGTTTCCTCAGGGCACCATTGACCGTATGAAAGGCGAAGCCTATTACTTACGCGCTCACATGTACCATGAATTATTACGTGGTTTTGGAGGTGTTCCTATCGTTGAACTCTATGAAATGAATGAAATAGAGAAAATGCAAATACCCCGTAACAACGTAGGTGAAGTATTGGATTATATTATTGCCGACCTTACACGGGCGGAGTCTTTCTTGCCGGTAACTGTTCCGGATGCAATGCTGGGACGTGTCACTAAATTTGTAGCCACCGGTTTGAAAGCCCGGATTCAATTGCATATTGCCAGTACACTCTATGCAGACCGTTCAGTCAATTCCTTGTCTTGTAACCAATTCACAGGCGATCGTATGGCGTTGTATCGTCAAGCTAAAGCCAATGCTATCAAGGTTATCGAAGAAGGCCCTTATAAACTGATAGACTGTACCACAGGTACCAATGTGGAAAGAGCCGAATTGTTCAAAGCCATCATTACCGACCAGAAAAACAGCGAGCAAATGTTTGTGCGCAACTTCGGGATTGAATCGGGCGACCGTAATTTTATGGGACGCTGGCATGGACCAAACGGATACTACAACTGGGCAGGTACCACCCCGACTCACGACTTAGTAATGGCATTTGAATTTGAAGACGGTTCGTTGGCAACAGCCAATGATCCGGAACCTCTGATGAAACCCGGCGATTGGAGAAAAGGCAATCCGTATAATGGACGCGAACCGCGTTTCTATGCCACTGTGGCAACAGACGGTAACACATGGGGACGTCCGCGCAGTACTGCCGGAGCTGTTTTCGATCCTACTCCGATGGGAACGCTACAAGCCGGTGCTTATGAATTGTCGTCTGAAGGTACAGAAATTGACATTGAATTACCTTCCGGTTTGGGAAGAGCCACGTTCAGTGGAATCTGGGGCGTTGACACACGCCAAGGCCCAATTGAAGACTGGAACGGATCATGGACCGGTTACTACGAAAGAAAATTGATCGACTGTGCAGTGAATGCAATGGCCGACCCGCAGCCGGTACCCTGGACATTTATGCGTTTAGCCGAGATGTATACGATTGCAGCAGAAGCCAGCGTAGAACTGGGTGAACTCGAAGATGCTGAAATGTACATTGATATCCTTCGTGCTCGCGTTGGCAATGTGCCTTCGCGCCAGGCGCTTGCAGCTCGAGGCAAATCGTTCAATCAGGATGACCTGCGCGAACTGATTCGCCACGAACGTCGCGTAGAATTTGCTTACGAAAGTACACGTTATTTCGATGTGCGCCGCTGGATGATTGCTCCTGTGACTAACAGTAAACCACTGTGCGGTATCAGGGTGATTGGCCGCCTGAAACCGGGGCAAACACAAGGCAGGCCGTATATTCACAACGAGGAAAAATACGATTACTTCTACTATGTCAATCCTATTGGCAACGAAAATCGCAGATGGGAAGACAAAATGTATTTTGCTCCTATTTTAAGGGATGAAATGAGACGTAATCCGCAGTTAGTACAAAATCCGGGAATGGGATAATCAGAAACTGAACACTTATTCCCACATTCATTGCGGGAGGAAAACACAAGCGGTTTTCCTCCCGCTTTTTTTTAGGTTTTCCAATAATTTGTAGAGACGGATAATTGTCCGTCTTTACTGTTTTTCAGTTAGGTACCTCCAAAAGCGAACAGGCAAATGCTGGCGGTGGAGGCGGGGATTAATGCGTTCCTTGATGGTGAGCGCTTTGAAATAACCTTTCCACAATTCCTGAAACAGTTTTTCATCTTCGGCCATCAGGGATTCATCTAATTTTTCACGCAGACTGTCGTCTTCGTCGGTAAAGGTGATTTCGCGGGTGGTATGCAGATCGTAATAATAACCATATTTGCGTTGCAGGTCGTAGATAACCCACTGCTGGTCTGCAAAACGGTCGGTAAAATGCTTGACAGCCAAAGGGAGTGCGTTGTAAATGGGACGGATAGGAGCAAAGAAAATGTTGTCGGCTGCCTTTTGAAAACGAATAAATTGTTTGATATACAAGGATTCATGAGCGACTTTTCGGGCTATTCGTGCTATTTCCAACACGTCCGCATCGCCAAAATTCCAGGTAATGGATTGTGCGTGGTCGAATGTTTTACGCATATAGCGAAACAACAGCTCGTCAACTTCTTTAAGCTCCGATAACCATACATGCAGCATCATATTGCCGCCACGGTCGGGTAGCTTTTTCAACAAGGCGTTCCACACTCGCTTCGACTTTTCTTCAGATGTATTTACATGATGACATATTTCCGTAAATAAAGGTTCTATATCGTTTTCCGACAGGAGTTTGTCAGGAAATGACTTACGGCTGTAAGCGTCGAAAACGCAAGTCAACAAACCCTCAAATGTCTTGTCGTAACGAAAAATAATCATAACATATATAACTGATTCAGGCAATAAAGATAGTACTTTTATTGAGAATTAGGAATTAGGAATCGAGAATTAGGAATTAAAAATTTTTTACATAATTGTCAATTGTTAATTGTCAATTGTCAATTGTCAATTAATTTTGTACTACCTTTGTGATTTGTAACTATAAATAAGTGATGTTATGAAGACAAATTTAAGTTCACAGATTACTTTGACCAGGATTCCCAAACGATACTATCATCCTGATAATGCGTATGAACACTCTTTTCTGACCCGTCATGAAAAAGTGCCAACCTACATACATGACTCTGTTAATGAGGCTTCTTTGGCCATAGCCCAAGAGCTTGCAGACCGGATTCGTGAGAAACAGCAACTGTCGCAAAATTTTGTTTTAGCCATACCGGGCGGCCGCTCGCCTCAACTTGTATTGAATGAGTTAATCCGTATGCATGTCGAAGAGCAATTGAGTTTTTGGAATGTTGTTGTTTTTTTAGTGTATGAATTCTATCCTTTGACAAGTTCGGTATGCAGCAACCTGGCTTACCTGAAAGATTTTTTCTTAGATTGTGTAGATATCGATCCGTATCATATCTACTGTCCGGATAATTTTATGGATAAAGATAGCATTTTTGAATATTGTCGGCAATATGATCAACAGATTGATGATATGGGTGGTATAGACTACCTTTTGCTGGGTGTAGGCCATTCCGGTTGTATCGGTTTCAATACACCCGGCGCATCTATAAGTTCACATACCCATATCGTTATGTTAGATAGTGATTCGCGCAAAGAAGCCGCCCGCTTTTTTCATACTATCGATCATATTCCTTCCGGCGTGATAACAATGGGACTTGCTACAATACTGAAGGCCAAAAATATAATCTTAATGGCTTGGGGAGAAGAGAAGTCTGAACACATACGGCAAACAGTAGAAGATAAAATGACCGACACATTCCCTGCGACGTGTATACAAAACCATCCAAACGCAAAAGTGGTTGTCGATCTTCAGGCAGCGGGCGACCTAACCCGCATTAGCCATCCCTGGTTAGTGACATCGTGTGAATGGGATAATAAAATGATTCGAAGGGCAATTGTCTGGTTATGCCAACGGACCGGTAAACCCATTCTAAAACTGACCAATAAGGATTATAACGAAAATGAATTAAGTGAGTTACTTGCATTGTATGGTTCGGCTTACAATGTGAATATCAAGATATTTAATGATATTCAGCATACAATAACAGGTTGGCCCGGCGGAAAACCTGATGCTGACGACTCGAACCGTCCCGAACGCGCCCTGCCTTATCCGAAAAAAGTAATTGTCTTCAGCCCGCATCCTGACGATGATGTTATCTCGATGGGAGGAACTTTCAGGCGTCTGTGCGATCAAAAGCATGAAGTCTATGTTGCCTATCAGACCTCAGGCAATATTGCTGTGTGCGATGAAGATGTGATTCGTTATTGTGAATACTTGCGCGACGTCTGTGTAAAATATACGATAGACCAAACCGTAAAAGAACATGCAGAGGATATCATCCGGTTTTTGCGTTATGAGAAAAAAGAAGGCGAGCCGGACAGTCCGGATGTATTGTTTATGAAAGGAACCATCCGACGCGAAGAAGCCCGTACGGCATGCAGATATACCGGTGTAAAAGATGAAAATATATTTTTCCTTGATTTACCGTTTTATGAAACGGGAACAGTAAAGAAAGGCAATTTAAGTCAGTTTGATGTAGATATCGTAAAGAAATTATTGTCAGATATCAAACCTGATCAGCTTTTTGTGGCCGGCGACTTAGCTGATCCGCATGGGACGCATAAAATTTGTTTGGATGCCATTCTGGCTGCTGTCGATGAATTGAAAGAGGAAGCATGGATGGAAAACTGCCGGATTTGGATGTATCGGGGAGCATGGGCCGAATGGGAAATGGATCATATCGAAATGGCGGTGCCGATAAGCCCCGAAGAACTGCGCCTGAAAAGAAATGCCATTCTTAAACACCAGTCACAAGCCGAAAGCGCTCCGTTCCTTGGCGATGACGAACGCTTGTTTTGGCAACGTGCCGAGGATCGTAACCGCGCAACAGCCCAATTGTATACGGATTTAGGATTAGCTTCATACGAGGCGATTGAAGCGTTTGTGAGATATTATCCGGAATTCAATTGATAATTACATAGGGGCGTAATGCTTACGCACATTAAAAAAATACCTGATTATTGAAACGGATTAAGGACTGGATACTTCCGATTGCCATGATTACCGGTGCATTGACATATCAATGGATCGGACGGCTAGCGTTTTTAACACCATACCTGATTTTTACGATGTTGTTACTGACATTTTGCAAGATTTCATGGAAAGATATTCGTTTTCATCCGATGCATATATGGTTGTTATTGATTCAATTAGCAGGCAGCATCGTGGTTTATTTTCTGATTCGCCCGTATAATGAAATTTTAGCACAGGGCGCTTTGCTATGCTTGCTGACCCCTACAGCTACTGCCGCAGCAGTGATTACAGGTATGTTGGGCGGCAATGTCGGATTTCTGACAGCCTATCTACTGTTTTGTAATATGGTCATTGCCATAGCTGCTCCGGTTTATTTTTCATTTATCGGCGTAAACGAATCGCTGTCTTTTTGGGAATCGGTGTGGTATATATGCCGGCAAGTTTTCCCGTTGCTCGTCTTTCCGTTGTTTATTGCTGCCGCTTTACGCCAATGGGTTCCGAAGGTGCATCAGGCTTTGGTTCGTATTCCAAAGTTGACGTTTTATATTTGGATAGTTGCCTTAACCATCGCAACAGGAATAACGGTGCAGTTTGTCCTGCATAACGATAATCCGGATTATTCTATTGAATCCGGATTGGCTGTGATTGCTTTGATACTCTGCTGTTTGCAGTTTTTTGTCGGACGGCGAATCGGTCGTCGGTACAACGATCCTGTTTCGTCGGGGCAGGGTTTGGGGCAAAAGAATACAATTTTGGCTATCTGGATGGCGCAAATGTTTCTTCATCCTTTAGTGACTGTTGCACCGGCAACATATATCCTTGTGCAGAATATTATCAATTCGTATCAGCTATGGAAAGTCTCAAAAACACGCTGATGACTTTTCTAATAATCAGTGATCGGTTTGTATTTGGGAACCAACAGTTTCATTACAATCCAGCCGATCAGGTAGGCCATTGCACAAAAGCAAAACATAATGAAATAGCCGGCCGGTTTGCCTTCAAATCCCATAAATGACATGTTGGTTAGTTCTGCATGGTCAAACAGTTGTCCGGCAGATTTTTGTATAAAGTACGAACCCAAACCGCCGGCCATACCGCCAATACCGGTAATAGAAGCGATGGCAACCTTGGGAAACATATCGCCGACAGTCGAAAAGATATTGGCCGACCACGACTGGTGGGCTGCGCAACCCAGCGAAATAAGCAGCACGGGAATCCAGGCAGCGTTTCTCCCAAGAGATGGTTCAAATTGATAGGCAAGCGGTTGCGCAAGCAATACACACAGCGGAACAAATGCAAAGATCAACATTGATTTCATGCGGGCTGCGTATGGATTAACTCCGGTACGGTTGATAAAAATGGTTGGAAGTTTCCCGCCATAAATAGACAGGATGGTGGTAATGGCATAGAGCGTGAATATCAGTCCCATTCCCAATCCTTCGGTTGTTTTAACGCCAAATTGATTTTTCAGGTACGAAGGCGTCCAAAACAGGAAAAACCACCATACACCATCAGTCATAAATTTTCCGAAAGCAAATGCCCAGGTCTGCTTGAAAGAGAAGCATTTCCAAAACGGCATTTTCTTTTCTTCGATGGCTACCGGTACAGTATCGGTTAGCTTATCCTGCTCAATATAATCCAATTCGGCTTTGTTTACATATTTCCCTTTTTTATTAAAAGATTCAGGTTTATCGTACATAAATACCCAAAAACCCATCCAAATAAAACCCATTGCACCAATAATGATAAATGCCATTTCCCATCCGAACGCTTTAGCCAAAGGGGGAATAGTGAGCGGCGCACCCAATGCGCCAACTGATGCGCCTGCATTAAATATGGAAGTAGCGAAGGCGCGGTCTTTTTTGGGGAAATATTCGGCTGTCACTTTAATGGCTGCCGGGAAGTTGCCCGCTTCGCCCAAAGCCAGCACACTGCGTGCAACCAAGAAACTCCACATACTCACTGTCGAGATTACAACCGCCACATCACCGGTAGCCTTAGTCATTGCGGCAGCAGTAGGCAAGGCTACCCACCATTCGGTAAAGATACCGCAGACAGCATGCAAGCAAGCGCCCAACGACCAAACGAAAATAGCCCATAAAAACCCTTTTTTAGTTCCGATCCAGTCGATAAACCTGCCGGCAAACAGCAAACTGATAGCGTATGCCAGCGAAAAAAAGCCGGTGATTTTGCCGTAAATCGTATCGTTCCAATGAAATTCGGGTTTGATAAATTCTTCCCATGTGAGCGATAAGACCTGTCGGTCGAGATAATTGATTGTGATAGACACAAAAAGCAGACCACATATAGCCCATCGCCAGTTGGTCATTTTGTCTGTTTGATTAAGTACGTTGTTCATAAAAAATATAATTTATAATTTAAAATTTTCAATTTAGTCCCCCTTTGAAGGGGGGGTAGGGGGATGTAAACATTTACCATTAATTGGGCGTATGCTATACGCCCCTACAGATACCGTACATTCCCAACTCTTAACTCTTAACTCAATAAAGTTATCCCCATCTTCCCCATCAAAAAACAAGCATTCATATTCTGTGAAATACCTTCTCGCAACCGGTAGGAAAACGTCAGTTCATCGTCGGAAATATCGGCTTCGAAACGATAATTCTTGATTTCACCGGGAAATTCCTGTGCCAACGAACCTAACATCAGGTCGTGTGTCGCAATAATGCCGCAGGTGTTTTTGGAAATCAACTGTTTCATCAGCGCGAGCGAACCTTTTTGTTTGTCTTCCGAATTGGTACCTTTCAGTATTTCATCGAGGATGATAAACAGTTTTTCCCCATTATTTAACCGGTCGATAATCATCTTGAGTCGTTTTAGTTCGGCAAAGAAATAGGATTCATTCGCTGTCAGGGAGTCGGTTGTCCGAAGGCTTGTTACTAATTGAGCCGGATAGATTGACAATGATTCGGCACAGACCGGCAAACCAATACAAGCCAATAGGAAATTGACCCCAACAGTGCGAAGATACGTACTCTTACCGGCCATATTTGCGCCGGTTACGACTAAGAAATACGGATTTTTCGCTATTTGTACATCATTACGAACACATTTTTCTCGATGAATCAAAGGATGCCCCAGCGCTTTTCCTTTCATTTCGAAATAATTGTCTGAAATGTTAGGGAAAATGTAATCGGGATGATTGAAGGCAAAGCCGCCCAATGAGCATATAGCATCGATACACGCGAGCGCCTTAATCCAACGGTCAATATCTTTTGCATACGTTTCTACCCATTGTTCCAATTGCATGGCATGTCGGATGTCGCGCAAATATAAAAGATTTAATATGATACCGGCAAAGCTATACTTTTGGTCGAGCGCTCCAATGATTTTAGAAAGTTTCCCGATAACTTCGGAAACCTGCTTCCCATTTGTCTCAAGCAGGCTTTGATGCACTTTCAGGTATTCCGAGTTGAACGAATCCTGTTCAATTTGTTCAAATAATTTTGAATACGTTAAGAGGCGTTGTTCGATTTTTTCTACTGAATTAGTCAGATTCTGTATTTTCCGCATTTTGATATTAGCAATCAGAAAAGCGAAAGCAAACATATAGCCCAACACACTTAGCGGAAAAAGGTCTGTGATACATCCTGTTATTACTCCTATCCATAAAAAAGGAACAAGCCAGATACATATTTTCCAAAAGAGGTTTTGGGAATAATGTGTTGTTTGTGAAGCCAAAGTATGAAGGCGTTCAACAATGTTGCCCCCGCGATTAGGTCGAACATACAGGTTCGTCACTACATTTTCACTGGGGATATCCACTCCGGTCACATAAAAATTTTGTCGGAAATGAGTCTTGTCTGCAAATTCCTGAATGGCTTGTTGGCGATTCAGAATGTCCTGCTTATTGTCTAAAGGTTTTGTAAACATATCAATCAAACACTCTTTGCCCGGCTGGGTAACAGTCCGATTAATACTCTGATACAAGGATTGATGTCCGAATATATCAAGGTCGGGCGTGAAAGCATGGTTGGAATCGGTTGCTTCGGCAGCGCCATCGAAAGCGCTAAAATCATAATCTATGCCTTTCAACTCGTTCGTATTCAATCGAATCATGGCTTCGGCATATTCTTTCCGATGAAGCAGTTTCGAATGATAAACCATTAAAATGGTAAAAGGGATGGCAAAAACAAACAGGATTGTCGTCAAAACCAACCAATTGAAATCTCTGCAAAACCAAACTGAAATAAGTGCGCACACGAATAGCAGCAGTCGAATAGTGCCCAAACGGTGAATTTTCTTCATTAATGACTCCATAATGCTTGTAAATGAAGCGATTTGACTTTTATAGAAATGAAGTACCTTTTCCATTTTTTGCAGTTTACACGAAGACAAAGGTATAAAAAAATAAGTTCAAGTAAAATTTTTTAATATTTGTTGCACAAATAATAATTTTTCTATAATTTTGCCATGTTTTTAATTTAAATTAATTTTTGTTTTCATGGAAAAAATGCTCCATTGTGAAATGGGGCTTTTTTTTTGCTCGAATAAAAAATAAAATAAAAAAAGTATATTTCGAGAAAAAGAAGTAATTTTGCGCGTAGTTTAAAACAAGTATAAAATTCAATTATTTATTACAATCAGACAAATGAAAAAGCATAATTTTTCCGCAGGACCCTCAATTTTAAGTCAGTACACTATTCAAAAAACGGCTGACGCCATCTTGAACTTCGCTGATACCGGTTTATCGTTGATGGAAGTTTCGCACAGAGGGAAAGAATTTATTGCGGTTAGCGATGAAGCCCGCAAGTTAGTGAAGGAATTATTGGATGTTCCTGAGACGCACGACGTTATCTTCCTTGGAGGAGGCGCAAGTTTACAATTCTGTATGGTTCCTTATAACCTGCTCAACAAGAAGGCATCGTACCTTGATACAGGGACATGGGCTTCGAAAGCAATCAAAGAAGCAAAATTTTTTGGCGAAGTAGAAGTTGTCGCTTCATCAAAAGATAAAAATTATTGTTATATACCTAAGGACTATACCGTTTCAGGCGATTCGGAGTATTTCCATATCACCACCAATAATACAATCTTCGGTACGCAGTTACAGACTATTCCCGATGTATCTGTTCCATTAGTGGCCGATATGTCGTCCGATATTTTTTCGCGTCCTGTTGATGTTTCGAAATTCGATCTCATTTATGCCGGCGCTCAGAAGAATTTAGCGCCTGCCGGCGTTACCATTATTATTGTACGCAAAGATGCATTGGGTAAGGTAACACGTCCGATTCCTTCGATGTTGAATTACCAAATACATATCGATAACGACTCAATGTATAACACACCCCCCGTCGTACCGGTTTTTGCGGCGTTACAAACGCTCAAGTGGTACAAGGAATTAGGCGGAATTACTGCGATGCAAAAGATCAATATCGAAAAGGCCGCTATCCTTTATGATGAGATAGACCGTAATAAAATGTTTATTGGAACGGCTGCTGCAGAAGATCGTTCGTTGATGAACATCTGTTTTGTGATGAGCGAAGCATATAAAGAATTAGAAAATGAATTTGCCTCGTTCGCAAGCAAAGCCGGCATGGTCGGAATCAAGGGGCATCGCTCGGTTGGTGGCTTCAGAGCTTCCACATACAATGCACTACCGATTGAAAGCGTGAAGGCATTGGTTGAAACAATGCAAGCATTTGAAAAACAATATTAATATCTCGTAGAGACGGATAATTATCCGTCTCTATCATTCAAAATATCAAAAATATGAAAATATTAATAGCAACAGACAAACCATTTGCCGCCATCGCAGTAACCGGCATACGAAAAGTAATCGAAAACGCCGGAATGGAATTGGCGTTATTGGAAAAATATACTGAAAAAGCACAACTTTTAGAGGCTGTAAAAGAGGTAGATGCAATCATTATTCGCAGCGATATCATCGACAGCGAAGTGTTGGATGCTGCCGGACAACTGAAAATCGTTGTACGCGCCGGTGCAGGATACGACAATGTGGACTTAGCCGCTGCCACCGCTCACAGTGTTTGCGTAATGAATACACCCGGTCAAAATGCCAATGCCGTAGCTGAACTTGCACTTGGTATGATGGTGTACGGCGTTCGCAACCTGTACAACGGTACATCAGGCACCGAATTGATGGGTAAAAAATTAGGGATTCATGCGTATGGCAATGTCGGACGCAATGTTGCCCGCATCGCAAAGGGTTTTGGCATGGATATTTATGCTTACGACGCCTTTTGTCCGGCTTCGGTTATTGAAAATGACGGCGTAAAACCGCTAAGTTCAGCCGAAGAACTCTATGAGACATGTCCATTTATTTCGCTTCATATCCCTGCAACAGCCGAAACGAAAAGCGCAATCAATTATCAACTGCTTTCGAAAATGCCGAAAGGCGCCATGCTGATTAATACCGCCCGTAAGGAGGTCATTAATGAGACAGAATTGGTGAAGATAATGGAAGAGCGAACGGATTTTAAGTATATGTCCGACGTTATGCCGGACAATCATGCCGAACTGACAGAAAAATTTGCCGGACGCTATTTCAGTACCCCGAAAAAAATGGGCGCCCAAACAGCCGAAGCCAATATCAACGCCGGAATCGCCGCCGCCAATCAGATCGTCAAGTTCCTGAACGACGGCGACAGAACCTTTCAGGTCAATTAAAAAATGCAGGAACGAACCTGCATGTACCTTATCCCCCTTTGGAGGGATGATTACGAACCTGCCTGTACCTTATCCCCCTTTGGAGGGGGGTAGGGGGGAGGTAAAATAAAAAAAAAATAATCAATGAAAATCAAACCTTTTCGGGGGATTCGCCCCCCCCAAGATTTAGTCGAGGCAGTACAATCGCGCCCATACGATGTATTGAACTCCGACGAAGCGCGTGCCGAAGCAGACGGAAACGAACGATCGCTGTATCATATCATCAAGCCGGAAATAGATTTTCCGGTAGGAACAGACGAACATGCTCCCGAAATATATGACAAAGCGGTAGAGAATTTCAAAAAATTCAAGGCTGAAGGTTGGATTGTTCAGGACGAAAGAGAACAATACTATATCTATGCGCAGACGATGAACGAACGTACACAGTACGGTTTGGTAGTTTGCGCCAATGTTGATGATTATATGTCGGGCAAGATCAAAAAACATGAGTTGACGCGTCGGGACAAGGAAGAAGACCGCATGAAACATGTACGCATCAATAATGCCAATATCGAACCGGTATTTTTCTCTTATCCCGACCAACCTGAACTTGATACGATTGTTGCCAAATATATCACGGGAAAGCCTGAATATGATTTTACGGCAAGAACCGATGGATTCCATCATACATTTTGGGTTGTAACGGACGATGCGGACATCAAACGTATTACTGAATTGTTTGCTGCCATGCCTGCGTTGTATATAGCCGACGGACATCATCGTTCAGCGGCAGCTGCGCTGGTTGGCAACGAAAAAGCTAAACAAAATCCTGCCCACACAGGAACAGAGGAATACAATTATTTTATGGCTGTCTGCTTTCCCGCAAGTCAATTGACCATCATCGACTATAACCGTGTGGTTAAAGACCTCAATGGTCTTTCCGATGAAGCGTTTCTGCAAAAACTTTCGGATGATTTTGAAGTAGAATCAAAAGGCGCTGAAATATACAAACCTGCCCGCCTCCATGAATTTTCTGTATACTTAAACGGTAACTGGTATGCCCTCACAGCCAAACCGGGACGATTCGACGATAACGACCCGATTGGCACACTCGACGTAACTATCTCGTCCAACCTGATATTGGATAAAATATTAGGAATAAAAGATTTACGCTCCGACAAACGGATTGATTTCGTTGGAGGAATCCGTGGGCTAAGCGAATTGCAACGTCGTGTCGACAGTGGTGAAATGAAAGTAGCCATCGCTTTATATCCGGTGTCCATGCAGCAACTGATCAATATTGCCGATTCAGGCAATATCATGCCGCCCAAGACTACATGGTTCGAGCCGAAGTTACGTTCAGGTTTGGTCATCCACTCGTTAGACGACTTCTGATAAACCCAAACCGTAGGGGCAAGGCATGATTTGCCCATTATTATGATTAAAAACATTATTTTCGATATGGGCGGTGTTATCGTCGACGTACACCGTGACGAAGCTATCCGGCAGTTCAAAGCCATCGGGGTCGTTGATGCCGATCGCCTTATTGACGTCAGCAACCACAGCGGCCTGTTTTTAGCTTTTGAAAACGGCGATATCGATTCCGAAGAATTCCACCACCAACTATCAGCCCATGCTGGAATGGATATTCCGATGGAAGCAGTCGTAAAAGCCTGGAAAAGTATTATTTCCAGACCTCCCCAGTATAAAATGGACTATATTCTCAATCTACGCAAAAAATACAAGCTGTACCTGCTGACCAACAACAATCCCATCCTTATTGACTGGGCGCGCACCGGTGATTTTACGGACGCCGGTTTGCCCCTTACCCATTATTTCGACAAACTCTACATTTCATACGAAATGAAATGCACAAAACCCGGACGCCTTATTTACGAAAAATTAATCGACGATAGCGGCATCAACCCATCCGAAACCCTCTTTATCGAAGACGGCCTCCGCAATATCAATACCGCCCGCGAACTCGGCTTCCAAATCTACCAAGCCCAAAACGGCGAAGACTGGCGCGAAGCAATCACTGCCGTCTTACGGAATAATAAGTAGTTTTATCGCTGTTTTATGCTACTTATAAAAAGCAAAATTGCAAATATTTTGCTATATTAAAGAAATATTTTATATCTTCTCAAAATCCGATTCCTGGAAGCGGGTGACTTCGGTTTCCCAGCGTTCTTTTACGAATTTATTATGGTCGGGGTGGTTTGAATAGGTGTCGAAATCGGATCGATTAGCGAAGGTCATTAAGAAACCGTATTGAAAATCATTTTTAGGGCTGCACTGTTTATAGGCCTGAAAATTACGGACTACGGGTATAGACGTCAGGATTGAACGTCCGTCGTCCAAAAACTTCCTTGCTTCAGTAGAGCTGACAGGGTGTTTTAAATCGAAAATAACGGTGTGCATTATTTCACCTTGTTTTAACCCTGAGGAATCGGAACAGGCGCTAACCAAACCGGTTGTTACGGTGGCCAGCGCTACTGTTCCTGTATGATGAATAAAATTCCTTCGTTTCATGTGTGCAGACTTTCTTATCCGTAGTATTGAACATACGGCGCTGCATTCAGGAAAGCAAAACTCTGACACATACATTCCATTGGAGCCACAGGGTAGTTTTCAATCTCTACGATAGGTTCGTAGATATTGTATTGAGCGGCTGTCGTGAACAACTTTTCGAAGTCGACCCTGCCGGATGCGCCGATAATATTGTCATCTTTGACATGAAGCACACGGATACGTGTCGTGTATTGGTTGAGGAAAGCAATCGGATCGCGTCCTGTAGTCATCATATTATGGTTGTCCAACTGGATGAAAAATGCAGGATCGGTTTTTTCGATCAGGTAGTCGAGGATTATTTTTCCGTTCTCTAAAGGACGTTCGTCAGCGGCATGGTTGTGGAAACCGAGCCTCATTCCGCGTTCTTTTGCGATGGCAGTCACTTCGTTGATATAGCTGCAAAGATTGTCAAGATAATTGACATCCATCGCAGCGCCCCGTTGTGACGGCAGACTGGGGATGACCATCGTATTACATCCGATTGCCTTGTGCTTGTCGGCGGTATCTTTCCACCAATCGAGCGCATCGTTCTTTGTATCAGGCGTATAACGAGCCGTCAGATGTGAACTGGTAATCTTCATTCCCAGATCCTTCACCATCTTGTCGAAGTCGTTGATAGGGGTATTGAAGTATCCGTTGTTTTGGTTATAACCAAATCCTTCGAGCGCAAGATAACCACAATCTGCAAGACCTTTCAATGTGCCCTTTACGTCTTCGCTTAACAACTGACGTACCGAATAGACTTGAAGTCCAATTACTTTTTTTCTTGTTTGCAGCACATTAGCTGCATTAACCTTAACCGGAGAAACAATTCCTGTAGCTGATGCAGCAACACCTGTTGCTATCAGTCCCAAATTCTTTAAAAAATCTTTTCTATTCATAAAATTATATATTTGTTTGTAATGATTGACTGAACGGCAAAAGTACTAAAAAATATGATATACCGGTCCTCTTGGACGTGATCCGTAAAATCCGTACCAGCAAATAACCATGTAGGAAATAGCAGGGATTACCATACCCGGAGCTACGGCGCCTGCCCATTTATCACCGATAAGACCGATCAACGGCGTCAGCAAAGCGCCTCCTATCAGGCTCATTACCAGAATTGAAGCGCCAATCTTTGTATGTGGTCCCAATCCTTTGATTCCGGATGCGAAATTGGTGGGATACATCAGCGACATAAAGAAGGTGGTGGTCATCATGGCAATGATACCAAACCAGTGGGACACGCCATGAATACCTGTCCATGAAGCCCATTCAGACCCGAAAATGACAATGGCAAGCAAACCGATGTTCGTCAGTGCATAATAGCCCATCAGCCGCGTAGCCTGTATCCATTTCATCAGGTAAGTAGCGAAGAAACGGCCTACCATGAAAATTACCATGTTGATAATCAGCAGTCCGCCCGCCTGTTTTTCGTTCATCGGGCTATTTTCCTGTACGTATGTAATCAGGTAACTCCATGTGCCGAGTTGGGCGCCCAGATAGAAAAACTGAGAAATGATGGCGCCCCACCAGTGCGGGTATTTGAATAATTTCCGGTAACTGCCTTTTTGCTCTTCGGCGGCTGTTTCGATTTTGGGGAATTTTGCTCTCCATATCAGGAATGCGACTATTAAAACCAGCAGTCCGATGACAATATATGTTGGCCATATCCTTGCATTTTCAACTTTGAGGAAGTCGGAGTAGGCATTACCGGTGGCGGTGATCTGTGTTTTCATTTGGGCGATCTGTTCACGCGTCGGCTCATTGCCGGAAAAAATAAACAATGTTCCCAATGTGACGCCGGTAATGCCGCCAATCGGATTAAACGACTGCGCCAGCGTAAGGCGCCGTGCTGATGTGGCAGGCTCGCCAAGCCCGGCAACATAGCTGTTTGCGCCTAATTCGAGGAACGACAATCCGCCACCTATAACAAATATGCCACCCAGAAAAACTAAATATACACCCGATGAGGCAGCCGGATAGAAAAGAAAACATCCAATGGCAAAGGTAAGCAAACCGGTAAGAATGCCCTGCTTGTAACCAAAACGCTGCATAAACAGTCCGGCCGGTATGGCTAAACAGAAATAACCCAGTTTAATGGCTGTCTGTATCAGACCGGCTTCAAACCGTGAAAGTTCGAGCGATTTTTGAAACTGCTTGATAAGTACATCGTTCAATACATTGGGCAACGCCCATAGAAAGAAAAGCGTGGTCACCAAAATAAAGGTGAACAAGTATGCCGGAGCAATTAGTTTGGTTTTATCTTTCATATTGAATAAATAACCGTAGAGACGGATAATTATCCGTCTCTACATAATTAAAATTTCACCGGTTTGTTTTCTCGTGTAGATTGGTAGATGGCTGAAAACAGTTCCACTGTGCGACGACCGGCTGCTCCGTCAACCAATGGGTTACGGTTTTCGTCTAAGGCTTGCAGGAAGTCTTCGATCTGTCGTTCCATATAGTATACCGTCGGGTCGATACGTTCGAACAGCTCGCTGTCTTCGCGCACCCATTCTTTGAGTTTTTGTTCCTCGCCGGGCACTGTCCACAGGTCGTTTACCGGTGGTTCAAGCACCGACGACATACCGGCGATAAACATGGCGCCACCGTCGGTCTGTACACCAACCGAAGCGCCATTGCTGCCATGTATCTGCACTTTTCCGTAGATACCCGGTTTTTGGGAGTTGCTGACGATGATATTGCCGATCCCTCCGTTTTTGAACTTGATGATCGCCAGTGCGGTATCATCCACATCTATATATGGGTGGTTGAGGTTACGCCACAAGCCATATACCTCGTCCACTTCGCCCATATACCAGAGCAATATGTCTAATTGATGAGGCGCCTGATTGACCAAAACACCTCCGCCTTCCATGTCCCATGTGCCGCGCCAGGGGTCGGAGTCGTAATATGCCTTGTCGCGCCAGCCGAGCATATTGATGGTTCCGAGCGCGGGCGTTCCTATCTTGCCGTCGTCAATGGCCTTGCGTATCCTTTGTACGGGCGCATACCAGCGGCGTTGGCTGATCACACCGAGACGGACGTTGGCAAGCCGACATGCCTCAATGATTGCGTCGCAATCTTCAAGCGAAGAAGCAAGCGGTTTTTCTACTAATACATGAGCGCCCGCAAGCGCCGCTTCAACAGCGACTTCCCTGTGAAAAGGGTGTGGATTACACACGATGACAAGGTCAATACCATTGTCACGAATCATGGTTTGGATATCACCGTAAGGTTTAACGCCATACACGGCGGCAAACTTTTCAGCCGATTCCGGCGTCCGGCTCCATACGGCGGCAAGCGTTGCATTGGGTAGATTGACAATAGCTTTGGCATGAAGATGGGCTACTTTTCCGCATCCAAGAATTGCTAATTGAAATTTTTTCATACTTTTATTTTTTTAAGATTTAATCTATTGAATAAGTACTACAGACCTACAAAAATAATATATTTATTCACACTGCTGAATAAGTTTGTAAATATTATATTCGTTCGGACGTTATTGGTTTAGGATATAACTTTTTCCTTTCACGGTAGGAAAATCACAGACAAACGTTTCTTTGAGGTTCAGGGCGGATTCAGGCGCCAAATTGTTGACGCCAAAGACGGCTTGCGACGCCGTTGCCACAGCGAAAAAGGGATTGTTGCTTGCGTTTTCAGCCGGAGTTGCCTGCGCGCCATTTACCGAAACGGGCGCATGCGTTCTTACCCGACAAACGCCGCCCAGTGTGGAACGGACTACTGCAGAAATCAATTGCCCGTTTTTCCATTCCATATCAACCTCGAACCCTCCACGCGCGCGCAAACCTTTCACGCGGCCTTCCGGCCATGCGTCGGGTAACGCGGGCAGCAGAAACAGTTCGCCGCCATGACTTTGCAACAACATCTCGGCTATACCTGCTGTTCCGCCGAAGTTGCCGTCGATCTGAAAAGGCGGATGCGCGTCAAACAGGTTGGCATACGTTCCGCCGCCGCGCATATTTACATCAGTAGCGTCCACATGCGTAAGTCCGTTCTTCAACATCAGGTAAGCGTGATTGCCGTCTTCGAGACGCGCCCAGAAATTGATTTTCCATGCCATCGCCCAGCCTGTGCCGCCATCGCCGCGCATCAGGAGTGTTTGCTTGGCAGCCTGCGCCAGTTCGGGCGTTACGCGTGGCAATATCTCCTTACCGGGATGAAGCCCGAATAGGTGCGATACATGACGGTGATTAGGGTCAATGTCCTCAAAGTCGAGAAACCATTCCTGCAACTGTCCGTTAGAACCGATATGTGGCGGATACAGCCCTGCCCGGACGGTTTCGAGTTGCGTTCGAAAATCGTCGTCGATCCGGAGCGTTTTTGTCGCTTCGATGCAGTTGGTAAACAAATCCCAAACAATGGCCATATCCATCGTGGAGGCTTTGCTAAGTTCGCCGGTCTGCGCTTTTCCCTGATTGTCCATGTATTTAAACGTGTTTTCGGGCGACGACGAAGGATTGGTGACCCAATATCCGTTCGTGTCGCATACGAGCCACCCCAGCATGAACTGTGCCGCGCCTTTCATCAGTGGGTAGGCCGTTTCACGCAGGAAACGCTCGTCGCCGCCAAAGGCGTAATGGTCCCAGAGGTGTTGAGCGAACCAACCTCCTGCCATTGGCCAGCACGACCAGCGAGCCGCCGAACGAAAATCAGTATCGAAATTGCCTGCCGGATTGGTCATCGCCCATACGTCGGTGTTGTGATGCGCCACCCATCCGTCGAGACCGTAATTTGTTTGAGCCGTTTTGGCTCCGTTGGCAGCCAGCGATTGCAGAAAGTCGAACAACGGTTCGTGGCACTCCTGCAAAGACGTTGGCTCGGCAGGCCAGTAATTCATCTCGGTGTTGATATTGACGGTATAGTTACAACCCCAAGGCGGTTGTACATGGCGATTCCAGATACCTTGCAAATTGGTTGGCTGCGTTCCGGGGCGAGAACCGGCAATGGAGAGATACCGTCCATACTGAAAGTAAAGTTCCACGAGTCCGGGGTCGTCGGTCTCTGCAAAGCTGCTCAGTCGACGATTGGTCGGTATCGTGTCGAAATCCTTTTTTATGGGATTGTTCGTTTCCAGATTCAGCGTTACGCGGTCGAACAACGTGCGGTAGTCGTCCGTATGCCGCTTCAGCAGGTTAGCATACAGTTTATTTGCAGAAATACCTGCGGCGGGCGCGCTTTGCCTGACAGACGTATTTTTTGCCTCGATCGCAGTTATCGGTTTGGGATCCGTTTTCTCCGCAACAGACGCTTTTTGATTGTCTGTCGCCATACCCATCTCCAACGCGTTTTTCATTCGCTCCCAAGCCTCGACGCCGACATCCTTGCCCTGCAAGCCGGGCGACTTGTCGAAACCGTTGAAACTGGTGGCCGCCGAGAGTATGACGACGGCGCTGTTCGCATTCTTCACAACGAGCCGGTCAGCGTCTTTCGCTACCGTCCCGCCTTCGAGAATAATTTTCACATGCACTTCGAAGTTCATCCCTTCGCCCGTATCATCTTCGGCATATACAATTTGTTGTGGCTCTTCAGCGCGGTGGGCTACATACATAGGCGCCTTGCCCTTCAATATCAGGTAATCGTCGGTCGGCGTCGCAACGCTGAAACGCTGTTCGCTGTCAAGGCGCGCATCGAAATGGATTGCACCCTTACGGCTGGCTGTCAGTCGAACCGCCATTACCTGATCGGGATGCGAAATAAATGTTGTACGCTCATAATCAACGCCTCCCGCCGAAAACATTACCTTAGAGACGGCATCGCTGATATTCAGTTCGCGACAGAACGAAGTAGCGTTTGTGTCGATGTCCGTCATATCAAGAAAAAGATTGGCCATTGGCTGGTAACGTGCCGAATAGTAGCCTTGCGCGTTTGCGCGCCACAGTTGCGCAGCCCTGATATAATCGCCGTCGTCGATTGCCTGTCGGATGGCGGGCAGCGCAATAATGGCTTTCGGATTGTCGCCGTCGCGTGGCGCACCCGACCAAAGCGTATTTTCATTCAGTTGGTACGCCGCCCGAAACGGCTGTCCAAAATCCATCGCTCCAAGGCGTCCGTTACCCAACGGCAAGGCTTCTTCCCACGCTTCGGCGGGACGGTCGTACCAAAGTTTTAAGATTTTCGGCTTCGGGTTATCCACGCATCCGACTAACAAACACACAATCAATAATATACAATTCAGAATGGCTTTTTTCATATTTTTTATATTCTGCCAAGTCGAACAATGAACGTCCGTATCTGATTGTGCCCGATGTCGAAAGAGAACCCTTTTTCGATTCGTGTAATTGCAGGTTGCGTTGGCAAGGGATTTTCAATATGGTCTGCTTCCACGACATTGAGAAGGCTTACAGGGAGCCTGACGGTAACACGGTCGTCGCGTCCTTCCGTTTCCACAATGCGCAACACGACGGATTCGGGCGCCCAATTTTCCTGCAAGACCTTGATGGCCGAAATCAGGACATGGTCGTTGTCGTCCAAACCGTAAAATGATTCTTCGGCGCCCAACGCTACTTCGGTCGTCCAGCCGCTTGTTGTTGCGATGTGTTTATATTCCTGCATGGCCATGAGCGGTCGGTTAAATTCCATGGCACGCTGCACAATCCTGTTACCGCGCCAGCCCCCTGTATGTGCGGCAAGCGCATAACAAACCTCCTGTTGACCGTGATCCATTCGCGGGTCCATGTCGCGCGCGTTATACAAGACAGTCATTCCCATCCATTCATCGTCGATGGTGAAAGCATTGCGTCCGTCGTTGAACATACTGACGCCCCACCCGTCGTCCGACAAGTCGACCCAGTTCTGAGCAGGCAGATCGGCGTTCGACAGCGGTCGTTCAATCGTTCCGTATGGATTTTCATACGTTGCCGTTCCATTTTTCACAGCTACCGGAAAAACCACTTTCAAGGCACGGTCGTGTTCATGCCAGTCGGCAAGGATACGGAACTTCACTTGCGACATGCCCTTTTCGATCATCATCTGACGTACAAAACGCGAATCGCCTGCAACCTCTTCCCATTGTACGATGACGCGTAAAGGGTTTATTTCAACGACTTGCGCATTACCAAGCTTAGTAAAAGGAACCTTCGTATCCGTCAGTTGCATCCCCCATGCGCTGTTCGAGACGGCTTCCACGAGCATCAATTGATTACCGGTTCCTGTCAGCAACTCACGACCGTTTTGCTTGCAGACGATAGATGTTACGCCTTCGTTATTCCATTTGATGCGATAGTATTCGTTTTCGGCAAAGTCTTTGCCGGTCTTTACGCCGTCGAAAGGTTTCGGTCGTTGTCCGGGGAATGCCCTTACCATACGAAAACCGGTCGATGGCAGATTCTCTGCCGACAGGGTAATGCGGTAATAACGTTGATCGGGCGACGCATCTTCGATGATGTACGGAATTTCAACGCCATCGGCGTCTTTGATTGTAAATGTTTGAACCGAAGTCACAAAACGTACATCAACGCTAACAATGTCTGTGCGTACCCATGCCAACGAATTGAAAATCACAATAGGAACGCCTTCGCCGCGTGTGTCGATACGCGAACCGATGGTTTCCATGCCGAACAGTTGCAGCCTTTCAGCCTCCCTGATGACCGATTCCAAATCGATGATTGCATCGTCGGCGGCGTCGCCGATACAGGTACCCGGTAAAATATCGTGAAATTGATTGCGTAGTAATACTTTCCATGCTTCCCGAAAATCGACGCGGGGATAGAATGGTTTGCCTTGCATTTTGGATCCGATGGTCGCAAAGGTTTCGGCTGTGAGCAGCGCATTTTCCGCTTGTCTGTTAAGCCGTTTGATATGCGCTTGCGACGTATAACAAGCACACCAATCACACCGGCTTCCCATGGATAGAGTAATTGTTCCCGATTGTTCGCCTTCGGTATGATGTATGATCCGTTCGGGGATGCTCACCCCGAGTTCGCCTTTGTACATCGGCCAGTCGCGTCCCGAGGCGTTCAGTCTGTCAAAATAACGGTCGGGACTTTCGAAAGTGATGGGAGGGATATCGGGTAACTCGCGCAATTTTGCAAGTGCCGCCATGTCCGTTTCGCGTGGCCCGCCGCCATGATCGCCTTCGCCATAGACGATAAGCGCTTCGGGATAGTCGGTTGTCTTATACCATTCCTTGATGTTTTCCCACATTTCAGGCACAAGTCGGGTATTATACGGCGCAGGCAGGTTATAGGCCAGGATACGCGATCCGTCGTCGGATTCCCACCAGAAGACGCGCATGTTATCCGGCGCCGCCCGCATGAATAGATAATTATCCATGCCGCACCCTTTAAAAATCTTTGGCAACGTGGCTGCGTGACCGGTAAAGGCGTCGGGCGTCCATACAATACGGCTTAGCGGCGCCAGACCGGTTTCTCTCAAATATTCACTTCCCAGCAGGAATTGCCGTATATATGATTCGCCGCTGCAAAGCATTTCGTCCGGTTCGCTCCACTGGTTGCCTGTCACGCTCCACGTGCCGTCGGCAACCCGTTTTTTTATTTCTTTTAGCAAATCAGGATAATACAAGCCTACCTGTTCATAAATCGCCATTTGGCTTTGCGCGAAAGTCAGACCCTGCTCCTGATCCATCATGCGCAGTACACCCCAAAAAGTATCGGGGATGACACGCCTGACAGTTTCGTTCCACCTCCAGCGGTATGCCAGATCAATATGCGCATTACCGGCAAGCCTTATTTGCGGTAATTGTTCGTGATTTTGTGCCGGACTTTGCCCCCCAAGTTTGGAAGCGTCGACGATTAATGCCACAAAAACAATCAACAATAATTTTACTGCTTTCATTTTAATCTTAGTTTTTCTATCAGTAATCAATCTCTATTTCATACAGTAATACCCCATGAAACGGAATTGAAGTACGTATTTTCAACATTCTGTACGTTATATTTTTTTAAATAATTATGTCGATAAAGTAAACATCATAGTTTTTATCACTGATCTTATGATCTCCGTTGAAAAATTGCCGGCAATACTATATAGTATGTTTTTTATGGATTGCATCTTACCTACATCTGTTTTTTGTTGGTTTAGTTTTTCTTTGATTTCGGATAACTCTGTAATCATTTCCTTTTGTTCGTTTGACAATTTTTTCGATGAGGTTTGAATAGAAAATATTATCTCGTCAAGTTTTGTCTGAGAATCAAGATACAATTTCAAAATAGCTTCTGTATTGCTTTCAATAACCGGAATTCGCTCAGTATTATCTAAAATGCGACCAACTTTTTCGCCTATTCTCTTCAACTCTTTCGCGATTGGATCATCCTGCAAGCCGTGTAAAAGTTTAGCGATCGAAAATTCTGTTTCATTAGGGCCATCTTCATTCCAAATAAAAACAGTTTTCCCATTTCTTTGTCGCGTCAATAATATTTCGTATTCAACAAAGCCATTTGGTATGCCGGGCAAGGGGATTAATCTTTCAGGCTTTTTCGGTAGTTTATAATTTATCAAATCTATTTGATGTCTGACGTTGTACATGATATGTCCCATATTATCATTTCCGGTTGCAATAATTGAAATATTTTTGTCGTATTTTGAAACAAGCGCTTTGCATCCGTCATATTCCAGTACACAACCGGTTCTCCACATATTCATTATTTCATTGTGCATTTCTACCATGAAATTGGGCATAATGAAATTGGGTAAAGGATCGTACCTATACAAAAACTGTATGTTATCGTCCGACGACCGGATTGGCTGGGTAACAGACAAAGGTTCGGCTGTGTCCAACAAGTCAGGAATAATAAAATAGCTGTCTTCCACGCGATAGCAGAGTTTGTACTCGTGCATAATATCTATTAAGAAGTTCCTTTCGGAAGGGTCATAGTCTCTGACAGGTTGATATTTTGAGTGATATTTATCCTCATTTTTCTTTTCTTTGTTAATAATGTAATCCAAGTCGTCTGTACTTACTTTCCCCGAAGACGCCATACTTTCGGCAGCTCTTTTAGAGGTTAGTATTCGATATGCCCCATAAGTAACCCAAGTAGGACTTAGCACATAGAAGTTGGTTAGTCGTGTTTTTTCAAAATGCGACACCAAACCTAAGATGTCTAAGAAGTCAATTACATTTTTTTGCTCCTGTTCGTCGGCTACGCCTGCTTCAACGCATATCGCTTTAAACCGGCGTTGGTTTAGATAATTTGTTATTGTGGTCTCTTTCTTTAACTGCTTTTTTATCTTCATCCATTTTACATCAATTTGCGTTCGTGATTGCATGACCGCAAATATTTGTTCCGCCAAAATATTTTTAAACAAATCAATATTTTCCTTTGTTTCGCACGAAATTTTAACAAGACCTTTTATTTGAGAGAACTCCTTTTGCAATTCAAACTCGTTTATAAAACCAAAACCGGGATTTATATCTATTTTATTAGCTACTACAATAATAGGTGAATCATCTCCTGAAACAATGATTTGCTTTGTCCAATCTCTTATTTGCCCGACAATGTTTTTATCGTTTCGAGCTTCCAGAACCAACACATAAATACTGCGCTTTGTTAAAAAAAGTTGATGAGTAGCGTTCATTATCTCCTGACCTCCAAAATCCCAAAAACGTCCGGTTATTTCGCTAAAATATATTCTTTCATCCGCTATCGTAGTAGATAGCGTTTTTTGATTTTCAAATGTGTCATGTTCTCCAAATTGAATATCCAAAATGTTTACACCATCCGTTTGTCCTTCATTTTTATCGAAATCGTTATTATCCAATCTTCTCAGTAAGGAGGTTTTACCTGCCTCCGGCGCGCCAACAAGGTGAATTTTGATTTCTTTAAGCGTTTCCTTTTGAGCAGCAAACCAGCGTAATACCGATTGCTTGCCTTGTTTGATAATTTCCAACGGTGGCGATTCGATAGGATTTTCAGAGAGGAAATGCCCTCCTCTGCTATAATCATCACCCATGTTTATTTCCATGTTTAATTGGAAAATGGATAATGGGATTTCTTTAATGTGATTATTCCTAAGGTATAAAGTTTGTAATCCGGTCAGATGGGATAATGCAGTAATATCGGAAATTTGATTGTCCCAAAGGTATAATTTTTGTAATCCGGTCAGATGAGATAATGTAGTAATATCGGAAATTTGATTTTGCCAAAGGCTTAAAGTTTGTAATCCGGTCAGATGGGATAATGAAGCAATATCGGAAATTTGATTTGAACTAAGGTCTAAAGTTTGTAATCCGGTCAGATGGGATAACGAAGTAATATCGGAAATTTGATTTTGCCAAAGGCTTAAATATAGTAATCCGGTCAGATGGGATAATGCAGTAATATCAGAAATTTGATTATGTCCTAGATCTAATAAATGTAAACCGGTCAGATGGGATAATGCAGTAATATTGGAAATTTGATTATTCCAAAGGCTTAAATATTGTAATCCGGTCAGATGGGATAATGCAGTAATATCAGAAATTTGATTTTTCGATAGGAATAAAGATTGTAATCCGGTCAAATGATATAATGCATTAATAACGGAAATATGATTGTAACTAAGGTCTAAAGATTGTAATCCGGTCAAATGGTATAATGCAGTAATATCAGAAATTTGATTGTAACTAAGGTCTAAAGATTGTAATCCGGTCAAATGGTATAATGCAGTAATATCAGAAATTTGATTGTAACTAAGGTCTAAAGATTGTAATCCGGTCAAGTTTTTCAGATAACTAATATTAGCTATTTTCCATTTCTTTTCAAAATCACCATTTATCATCAATTTCGTTAAGTTT